>Ga0115004_10000510_pt1 | contig 29408 bp, 23 predicted proteins | sample ArcticOcean_MG_C_10_FD_88737 | JGI IMG/M metagenome (GOLD analysis project Ga0115004, IMG submission 88737) | Marine microbial communities from western Arctic Ocean - ArcticOcean_MG_CB11_90 | ecosystem: Environmental > Aquatic > Marine > Oceanic | place: Arctic Ocean: Canada Basin | collected... | reverse complement strand
GTCCCTCATTCCGAATAAGACGACTGATACGAGCTTTCCATTCGTATTACTAATGATATTGCGGGTAATTTTGAATCCACCTAATGTCCGACGTTTTGCCTGACGGTCGTTTTTTAGCTAAAAATCAAAGCCTCGTTGTTTAAAAACACCTACACCTAATAAAAATATGAAAAAATATCGCGATATAAAAAATACAACACGCGATCGTCATCACTCTGCACTCTTTTAATAAAACGCGAACAAAAGTCGCGCGACAACAACGCACTGACGACGCGCGCGCGTGCTAAACAAATACAGCGCGTAAGAATGGATCATGATCGCACTAACGGAATCGAACATCACCAAATGTTTCCATCTTTCTATCCAAGATTATCGTTCGGTAAAAGTTCTGCAGCAGAGGTATTATTAGGTGAAGCAAGAACAACAACGAGGTTAACGAACGAAGAAGAAGAAGACGAAGACGATATTAAAAATAAATTCAGCTTGAACGAAGATATCGAAACATTGCGCTCATTTATTACGATCCAAATCGACACACTCGAGAAAGAACTTGTAGATTGTTTACAGTCAAGTTTCAACGCATCGCTCGATGAGCACTCATCGTTACGCGTTCAGCTCTCGAAAACGGAAGACAATATTTTACAACTTGATGAGTTCTTGTCCTTTTGTTCCAAGAAAATCGTCGATCGTCGTTTGATTCCAAACGAGCGTTTGAGCAGTTTATCGAAAGAGTTGGATTCAAAGTTCGAATCTATACTTTCCATCGTGAGCGAATGTCATAAACTCATTCGAGACGGGGCGACGAAATCTTCGGGCGGAAAAGAATGGAAGCCGCCGACTTCGTTCGAGCGGAACACTACAAAATATTGGGTACCGTTACACTCTATCATACCGTTAAAACTCGCGATTATAAAGCACTTACCGATTCTCACCTTCAGCCAAGACAACAGCAGCAGCAGCAGCAGCCATGATGATGACAATAACGGTACTAGTTTTCGTGATCTCGATGAAAAGAAAATAACATCGGTTTATTTTGATAGTTCGGATTTGAGAGTGTATTCCGAGAGACTCGAACGTCTACAAGGCGCGACGCTTTTGCGCTTCAGATGGTACGGTAGTAAACTTTTTCCTCACGCATCATCGCGATATAACAAAAACAACAGCAACATTAACGGAGCAGACGATATTGTTTTTATCGAACGTAAAACGCATCACGAGTCTTGGTCGCTCGAAAATTCTGTTAAAGAGCGATTTTCGCTTTCGAGGACAAACGCGCAACAATTCTACGAATGCGCAAAACAAGGTAAATCATCGGCATCTTTTCCAATTCACGGGAGCGAAAAACAAAAAGAACTCGCTCGAGACGTATTTGAGAAAGAAATCGACGGCAAGTCTCTCTCACCAGCGATTCGAACGTCCTATAGACGAACTGCGTTTCAAAATTCCGATAATAACGAGGTTCGTATTTCGCTCGATACAGATTTAACGTGGACGAACGAGCGCGGAAATCAATTCTGGATCGAAGAAGGCGAAGACGATCAGAGGCAATCGTGCAACGGTTGCGATGCTTATGCTGATAGTAAATGCGCGAAGTTTCCGTACGCCGTTCTCGAAATTAAACTACAGCGCGAAGACACGCCAAGATGGATCGAAGATATTTTAAGTTCTTCGTCTACTATCCAAGTCATCGAGGTGTATAAATTTTCAAAGTTTCTTCACGGCACGTGTGTTCTTCGAGGTGAAAGAATTAAGCGGTTCCCACATTGGTGGGATTTCGATAATGCAGGTGTGGAGCCAACTTTACTCGGGGAAAATAATTCGTTGCGCGCTTATTCTGCTTTGAATAACAACAACAATAACAATAACAATAATAATAATAATAAGGAGAGCTCGGAAGCGTCAAAGAATACGCAAACGACATCGATTCATATAACATCCACAAATTCTCATCACATCCGAGGAAATCGCGATTTGGCACACGTACTCACTTCTGTTATGACCATGCTTCGGTTTAAAAGCCCGAAAAGATCGTCCTCGAACGTTGAGGACGACGTCGAAAATCAAACAAGTGACGAAAATACGCCGACGCCCATTCGCAGAAAAGGCAATCGATATACGCCGATCAAAATAGAACCAAAAACGTTTTTCGCGAACGAGAGGACTTTGCTCCAATGGATTTCCATGTCAACTTTACTCCTTTTCCTCTCGTTAGGTTTGCTATCGTTTGAGATTGCGGGATCATCGGCGGATACTATTAATTTGTTCCGAGGCGAAAACTCTGGCACAGTTATTTCTTCAGAAGAAGAAGCTAAAAAGAAACGCACGATTAATGCTGTTGATATCGTTGGCTTGGCACTCGCACCAGTTTCTATTTTGTTCATGGTATACGCGCTTGTAACGTACCTCGTACGCGCGGCTCGTATTGCTAGAAGAGAGCCTTCAACGAGATATGACGATATTTTTGGTCCTGTGTGCTTAGTATCCGTCTTGGTCCTCGTCTCAGTCGCTTCAATCGTGCTTGTTTCGAACCAATTCTCGTGGAGTGGTAATAAGTAATTAATAATAATGAGAGCAAAGAACAAGAACAACTACTACTTTTATTATGAACAATGTACAAACTACTATCTTTTCGACTATATATAATTTCATCTATGATTTCATCCTCTCTTCCACTAAGTTTTTCGCCCGCTCGGCTAATTCCTTCTTCCTCCTCCTTTCAGAACTGTCTTCCAAAGTACTACCACTAGTGTTATTATTATCATCAGCTTTTTCGACATCTAATGCAGCAGCAGCTTTTGCTGTCGACGATACTCTTTTGTAATTCAAAATTTTTGAAAGCACACTGTTTGACTTTGCGCTCAAACCCGATTCTTCTCGCGTCGCTAAAATAGCCTCTTCCCTGGCTCTACGATAGCAAAACACATAATATAAGGGCGTTGAAATAAACTTTAAAACCATTAATCGAACGCCAGGTGGAAAAAGCATGTGAAACGCAAACAAAGGCGATCTATCTCCATATCCTTCTCTTCCTTTGATTTGTTGAAAGAACCTTAAATACGTCCAAGCAACGGTTGCGCCAATAATGTCAAATAACCAAATGCCAAACTGATGATGTTCGGCTCCTCTGAAGATGCACCATGCGAGCGTAAACGAAACGTACATGAGTATCAAATGTTTATTACGCACAGATTGTGGCGGGTGCATGATAGACGGTATCCAGCTTGGCATATTAAATGCAATGCACTCGTCCGGGCTAAGCTGAAATAGCGCTATTAATAATCCCGCGATGACTCCATGGAAGCCGCTAATTTTTGCAAAGAGAAAATATTGGTCTCTCGTTATGCAGTATAAGATGAACATGATAATGAACGTACATAAACCGACTACCGCATTTATGAGAATTATAAACTTGAAAAATTCTTGCGCATCCCAGGACGCTTCAACGAACTTCCCAATGAAAATCAACATCAGGGAGTTGAACAACAAGTTCAAAATATTCGTTTCGAAATATCCAGCCGAGATGAAGTTCCAAAACGTGTTCGGGATAGTTTTATCTGGAATCAAACACATGAAATCTCTCGAGTTCGGGACGAACCAGTAAATTAAATGATTGAATATGAGAACTAAACAGAAGAACTTTTGCGTAAACGAAGAGGATTTGATTGTTTTGATTATCTCTTTCGAAATGAACTTTTGCTCAAATTGAGTTATTAAATCGTTCTGTTCATTTATGTCTTCATGAACATCATCTAACAAAACCGTCCGCGTCGACATCGTCGTCATTATTGTTTTTTGTGCTATTCTTTTTGTTAAAGCGAAGAGACAGAGTGTAAGTGCGCGTAAAAAGTACTGTCTTGTATTGCGTGTATGTTGTTGTTGTTGTTTCTTATTTCTGTTTTTTGCTTTTTTCTCTCTCTCTCTCTATGCTCTCAGTGCTCATCAGGTCTATGTCTACACCTAACAAAACACCTAACAAAACACCTAATATATTATATATATATGATCAAAGAGGCACGCTTTGGCCAGGAAGGAGCCCTGTTTCCATAAAATGATCTAAAGCTTCCTCCAAATATCTATCCACCTTCGCTTCTTCTACTTTATATTCGTTCTCACCAATTTCATCGATCAATTCCTCCATCTTTTTATGCATGTTCTCCCAAATCTCTTCAGTGGTTTCGCCCTCGATTTGCGCTGTAGAAACACCGAATTCTTTAAAGGTCTCGTTTACGTAGTTTGTTAAGAATTCGCGCATGAAGTCACATTCGCAGCGTTCATAATTATCTCCTCCTCTTCTACTTCCTCACTTTGATCCATGTTTTATGAGTGTACGCGTATATACACGCGTGCACTATTATTTCAGATTTTTAACGAAATTTAAAATATGCAACCTTTTCTGGTTGCTGGGAGTTTCCGATTTCAAAACGCGAATGGACCGAGTCGTGGGAAGGGCAAAAATTGAATAAGTTTTTATTGCAATTTCCAGCATTTTTTTGTCTTATAATCATCGTCGTCATCTGCTCCTTCACATTCTTCTGGGAGCATTTTGCGGTTGCTGCTTTTGCACGTCATATAACACGGCGCAGCGAATATCTCCTCGTCAGATAATTTCTCTCCAAATGTCATCATGCACGAACCGTCTATGTGGTTCGGTGCTAAATGAGCATCAACTCCAAACGCTTCCTTGAAGAAATTCTCCGTAGGTACTTTACAAAAGTTTGTACACGATCCAACGCATCCGCTCTGTTCAAGGTATCTGCATTTCTTTAATTTAACCGAAGCCATCACTCCGTCAGATTCTCTCGCTATCCTTTCCGAAGGTCCAACTAACCATCCGAAAAATTGAACAGTGATAATAGCGTTCATCTCGTCCACCCAATTTGCTGGTTTAATCAACTTCTTGAAGAGAATACGAACCAACTCGGGTATTAATTCTAATAAAGTCTCTGTAACGATTTGTCTTTGCTTATTTCTATCCTTGAACATGACGCCGACTTCGTCCGCTAAATATACTAATCTATCGTAAGAGAACAGCGAGAACTTTCTTATATCTTCTTCTTTCTGGTCATCATCTGCCTTAGATATCGTCGTGCTACTACGTCCATCTGTATTTGCCATAAGTTTACTCGCTAATTTGGCATTAAACAACGCAATCGCAAGTTTATCGAAAGCTGAATCTTTATAAATAGTCGTCGTCGTTCGTATTCCATTATTGTTACTATAAAAGTATTTGGCTTTCGATTTTCCAAATATTCCAAACGAAAACTCTTCTTCTTCTTTTTCTTCTTCTAATGTTAGATTGTTGTTAGTTGATGATCTTGTTGCTTTCGTCGTCGTCTTCGTTTTCGTTGTTCTTAAAATCGAGTTTTTGTTATGATGATGATGACGATGATGATGATGATGATGATTTTTATATCGCCAGCAGGTGGTTAAATTCGTATTAGTCACTTCTGCAGACATTGTTATTATTATTCTGTTATTTTATAATAGCGGAGAGAAGAAGAAGTTGTTGCTGATTTGCTTTTCTGTTTTCTCTCGTACTTGCATTTCGTTTGCAACTACTGAACTACTGATGCGTGGTATACTTTGCAATTTACGGAGCGAGCGAGCGAGCGAGACATATATAATACGAGATAATGACATAATACTTTAATTTGAAACATCTATAATATAATATTACATGATTGTGCAGCACTTTGTAGACTTACTATTCGATGACTGCGACGACGAAGTCGATATTCCGCCACTACTATATTGCCCTCCTAAAGACTCTAAATCTGATTCATATTGACTCACTTCGTATTCAACAACTGCTTCTATTTTTGATTCGTTCGCCCATGATACATTCCGTTTCTTAGTCTGTGATTGATCTATATTATTATTATTATTATTATTAATATTATTATTAACTGACGATGATTTATCTTCTTTTTCTGATTGTTTGTTTGTTGTTGATTGTGGCATTATTATTTACTATATTCTTCGCGTGATTGGATTTAATGAGATTGGATGGGGTCGAGTGTAGATATTTCGTGCGTCTCTGTCTCTACTCTCTCTGTGTCTCTCTCTCTCTCTCCCTGTGTCTTTCTCTGAAATCAAAAGAGACACACTCCTATATACCTCGTATGATAATGATGGTCCAGAACTACTCGCGCGAGCGTGTTTGTCTGGCGCGAGTAACGTATCGTCGATCAAGTGTAGTTCTCTTTCCTCCATCAGCTGTCCAGCATCACAGCAGCAGCAGCAGCAGCAGACTGCCAGAACTCCTATGTATCATGCTGCCATCATCAGCTGCTGCTTGCTGCTGTCCTCATGAGAAAATCAGCAGAACACCCTTTTTGCTTTTCCTCCTCTTCAAAAGAAAAAGATATAACAAACGACGACGACGACGACGATGATAACGAAGCGTACTGCTTTTAATTATAATAAGAATAACAATTGTAGAAGGATTCTCTTCTCACTATCGCTCGTTGTTCTATTCATTGTTCTATCGCTCGATAGTAGTACGTCTTCCGTAAACGCAGCTCGACAGTTGAGAGAAGATGATAATAATGAGAACGACGACGAAGTTGAAATCGGGTACACTACTAGTAATAACGAAGAAGATAATAGTAGTAATGATGCGTTGATAGAATTATCCGATGAACCATTAATGACAAACACAGAAACGCTATCAACAATAAGAACTACTAGAGATAAAGAAGAACTTGAGCTTGAAATGAACGACGTTGAATTAAGTAAAGACGAAGAAATCGAACTCGCCGAAGCTGAAGAGGAAGTCAAAAACGAAGCTGAAGAACGAAACAACGACGACGACGACAAAGAAGGAGAGATTCAACAAAAAGATGATAGTTCAACCAAAACGACAACAACAATGTCAACAGAACAAAAACAACTGTCACCAGAAGAGGTTCGTGAAAGAAATGAACAACAAGCGAATGATATTTGGGACAAAATTAAAGGCCAACCGCAAGAAGGACGCGAGAAGGACTTAATTGAGAAGATTGTAAGCACGCATGCTCTCGAAACGGCACCTCGCGACGGTTTTCTCATGAAAAACGCGGATTCAGAATGTGGAGCATCTGGACCTTTTGCGTTATTGACTCTTTGGAATTCAGTTAACGAGTTTAAGAGGAGGAAAATTATTGATTTCTTCTCGCAAACTGACGAAGATATATCGACGAGCGAGCCGAATTGGGGCACTGTTGCAGTTAAATCGTTGAAGCTCGCGGGTGTTTTTTCAACCAAGTTCGCAGGCGAAGGTGAACCAAAGCGACAGTGCATTGCAAATTTTCTCACAAATAACAAAATGCGACAACTCGATGACGTAAACAAAGCGAAAGGTATTGAAACCTCTCGTCCGCATCATACCGAACGAGAACGCGAATTGGCGAAAGGTAAGCAGGCGATGTTACTGCGTAATTACGTCTTAACAAAGATTCTACCATCTATTGAAACGCTCGAAGCGAGAGGTGCGAGCGATGAAGCGACCGTTCTCGTTCTCGCGTTGAATTGTAAAGTTGACAAAAGACGCGCTCTGTTATTCGCGCTTTTTGATGCTTTGATTTCTAGTTTTAAATTGAACACCAACGACGTCGCTTTGAGCTTAGGTAGGCGCCACGTCACGCAAGATATGTACGAACTCATAAATCAATCTCCAAAGCAGTTCCTCGCTGATGGTGATGACGATGGTGAAGAGAAAATTGTGTACAACATTGGCGATGCGGCTATTAACGTCAAGGCAGGCATTTGCCCAACTCTTATTGGAAATCAGGAGTCTGAGTTGGATCACTTAGATCGAGCGCATTCAGAAGCTCGGAATCATTTCGCGCAACATCACACGGAGAACCATCACGATCCAACAAATCCACATCACCAGCACACGCATGGTTCGCATCAAATGGGGTCACTTCCAGGTATGCAAAGCATTTTTGGAGAGGGTGGTGGAAATAATAATAATATGAAAATGCCCGGTGGGCGCGGCGGAGGCGAAAACAGGGCGAAATCGATGGGCATGTCGGCGTTTGGCATGCAAGAACACAGTGGAATGCGTGGCGGAGCGAACGAGCCAAGACGTCAAAAAGGTACGCAGCCAAAATCAAATTACGTACCAACGCTTGAAGACCCGCTTCAAAATTATTTAAGAGCGAGCGCGGGCCCGAGAAGCAAAAGACCAAAGCCTTCTTTTCAAAGCAGCAAAACGACTACAAAATAGAAATACATTCATTTAATAAATTAAAATACTACAACATTAAAACTAAAAAAACTTATTTTTCTTTGCTAATTCGTTCTCTTCTTTTCGTTTTTGAATTTCGCGTACCGCTGGCAATGCTCCGCATGGTGTTCCTTTCTTTGCAATGTTAAACGCGCATTTATATGCATAGCATACCGATCCAAGAATACCTTCGTCGCGCAATGAATTTTGAATTAACGAAATTGCATCGTTTGCCATCGAATCAGGCACCTCGCCAAGGGAAACGTATACAACATGCGTGAACGGATTAGTATCACCTTCGGTTTGGGACGCTTCGTCGTTTTCCACGATTGTCCCTAGCGATCGTTTCACTTCGTGTAACACTGCGACTTTGAAATGTTCCTTCATCATCTTCGAAACGGCTTTAATGCCAAACGTTTCTACCCACTTTTCGGCGTTACCGCATTTCAACGCACATACGACTGCTACATTTTTATCGTTTAGTCCTATTTTAGATAACTTTGTGTCTTTATCTACAGATTCTTTTGCCTGTTTTGCGAACGTTCCTTCGAACGCTTCTGTTGATTTCTTTCTAGTGTACGTATCGACTTCGCTTGTAGCTAAGAGAGCAAAGCTTTGCGGAGGTTGATGCGCTATCTCGCAGCTTTCAATGAGATCTGTAAATTCATCGAATACTTTTTCCGGAATCGAGTCGAATAAAGTATAATTCAAATACGAATAGTTTGTCAAAAGCATCGTCGCTCGTTGTTGTTGATGTTGTGAAGTAGTACTACTATCTAATAAAGCTATGTTCTCATGGAAATGTGCCGAAATATAGTTCGGATGAGATTTCGAGACCTCGCAGACGTGTAAAGCGGCTTCTAGAAACGAAGGGAATATACCTGCGCCGTCATCTCCTCCTCCATTGAGTTCTTCATAAATAGTAAACATAGACGTTCCATCGAACAATAGCTTCTTCTTATTATTTTTATTTGATGTTTTTGCATCATCATCATCATCGTCGTCTTTCTTTGCTTTCATCGTTATCGTTCTTGTTGTTATTTTTTTATCATAATAAGTATTTGCGTTACGTTTTCGTTTACTTCTTATTCTTTTCGAGTTAAGAATGCGTACTTTGCTGTTGTGATTATTATTAGTATTATTATTACTGATGAGTACACATTTAGTCATCGATTTCATCGTCGTCGTCGTCGTCTTTATATTATTGTTTTCTACTTACGTACTTCCCTCTTCTTGTTGTGTCCATCATCAGTGTCTTCCCTTTTGATGGCTGTTTTCTTGAACTAGCTTTGACACGTAGGACACAGCAGAAATAGAGATATAATAAAAACGTTCTTTTTACGCCGGGGCTTACGCGCGTCACAAAAATCGATATAATATATATATATAAATATATCTATATCTATATCTATATCGATACATATATATATATATACATAAAGAATCGATAGAGAGATTTCTATACAGAGTTCGATCTCTCTCTCTCTCTCTATACATATACATATACATATACATATACATATACATATATAGGAGACATAAATACAATCACGATGTCCTTCCTTAGCAGTAGTTCGAGCGTGTTCATTGACACCACTCGTTCTTCTTCGAAAACGCAAAACCGATACCGACACCAACACCAACGAAATAAAACAAAGACGCAAACTTCCTATGCTTCCGCTCGTGATAATCAATTGGCACCTGAAACGATGACATCAAAATCACAATCATCATCGAGGAAGCAGAATGAAATCATCCAGATTTCTGCAAAGAAAGTGCAAGCGCCACCAGTTGTTATTGCTTCGAAATCTTCTCCCGTAATAGGTGCTCTATCTCAAACACAAATCGCAGCTGGTGTTTTTGCCGCGTGTGCGATTGGTATAACAGCTAAGAAAGCGATGCAGAAAAAGGTTAAAAAAATCGTCATCGCCGGTGCTCCAGCTTCAGGTAAAGGAAAGCAATGTGAATTAATCGTTAAGAAGTTTGGTATTACTCACATTTCTGCCGGCGACTTACTCAGAGCCGCCGTCGCGCAAGGTACCGAGGACGGTTTGAGAGCGAAGGAATTCATGGATAGGGGCGATTTAGTTCCAGACGAAGTCGTCGTGAACATGGTTAAATCTCGATTGAACGAACCAGATTGCGCAAATGGATGGCTTTTGGATGGCTACCCGAGATCTGCGAGTCAAGCCGAAGCGTTGAGTTCGTACGGTATCGAACCAGATTTGTTTTTGCTTCTCGACGTTCCAGACGAAGAATTACTCGAACGCGTCGTTGGAAGGAGACTCGATCCAGTGACTGGGCAAATTTATCACTTGAAATTTTTCCCTCCACCGGATGATGCCGTAGCTAAGAGACTCACACAGCGATCGGACGACACAGAAGAAAAGGCGGCGAACCGTTTGAAGGTGCACCACGCAAACGTCAACGCAGTGACATCAAAATATAAGGTTATCATGAAGACTATTGATGGCAACAGACAAAAGACGACAGTGTTTAAGGAGATCGAAGGGTTGATTAAATCGATGTAAAGCTTTGTGAGTAAAAAATTTGAAATGGTTTTGCATATATGACTAAAACTATAGTTCTTCACATATATGTATTGAATATTTGTTTCTTTGACTACATTATCTATAAATATATATACTACTATCGCGTGCGTGCGTTATCTATCACATCATCCTCTTTTGTTTGATGTTGTTGAAACGGAGCGACCCACGATTTTCTCTTTTCAAACAGTTTCTTTGCCTCGAGCATCGCTATTGTAGGTTTTGGCTCAAAAAAACACGGGAGCACATCGTTTGGCATGGCATAATAGGGTTTCACTCCAATTAAAGCACCCGCGTTATCGTTTCTTCCTCTCATAGTATTGTTATTTGTGCTAAATATATCGTCTTCGGTACCTTTTGCTGTTTCTTTCATCAACAACTCTTTCTTCTTGAACTTTTTCGTCTTGAGCTCTTCTCGATACTTATCATCGAATGCCCATCCGACTTTTGGTTCCCACTGTTTGCTCGTTTGCATTTGGTTTATGATTTTCTCGGACAAGCCTGGTGCGATTAAAAAATCGTGTTCAAATCTCCTCAATCTAGCAAATTCCCGCAACGAGCGACCTCCAGAGAATGGTAATCTCTTATCGTTCTTATGATCGCGAAACTGGTCGTTTGAACAAATCCACGCATCTTTCGCTTTCGCTTCTTTTATTATCGTCAAATCATCGTCACCTCCTTCGTTTCGTTCGACGAGCGTAATTCGTCCTTCGTCTACTAGAGCTTTTAATTTTTCGTTGACCCATTTTCCTTTGCCTAAATACTTTACGTTTTCCGTATTTACCGTTCCTAAACCGCCGCCGTCGCATATCATTGGGAGTTCGCCTACGACATATTCTTTCGGAAGATATGCTTTGACTGTATGCTGTTTCCAATGCTCATAATTCAAAGCCTCGATTATTCCCGCAGATAATGGAAATTGTCTACATTTGAACTTCTTCCTAATTTCCGAACCGCGATGCCACGCGATGTTAGCTCCATCCAAGAATATGTTTAACGATTTTTTTTTCATTTCATGATCGTTTTCGCTAATGATATCTTCCCAATTGAATAAGATCGCTAAATCCAAGGCCCACGGAGTTGGCTGTTTGTTTAATTGTTTTCCCTCGTCATTAGTATTATTAGTACTATATTGTTGTTGTTGCTTTTTATTATTCGGATGCGCTCGCGTAACACATGTCGTCTTTGTCTTAGTCGTCGCTGTTCTCAGAACAGACGACGATGATGATGATGATGATGGAAAAGAAGACAAGCGCGTAAATGTCGTCGATGTTGGTATACTTTGAAGCGTCATCATATTTTTCTCTCCCTCTGTCGAAGTACGCCGTCGGTTCTATTCAGGTTTTTTTATATGCTGATGTGCGTCACTTTTTTCAAGCACATCGATAATGGTCTTAACTACTACTACTACTACAACTAATGCGACAAGAAGACGCATATCGACTATATACGATCACTTTGCTTTACCCTCTTTAGAAAAGGTATGCGTTTGTGTTTGTGCTCTCTATCTATATATATATACTAGTATATTATTGATATCTGTCTTCCTCTACTACGTTTTGACATAGTTTATTCGCTAACAACTTCATCTTCTTTTTCTCTCTCTCTCTACATATATAATACCTAGGGTCATCATCATCATCTACGACATCGACAAAAACATAAACAACAACAACAACAAAATGATGATGATATGGCGATCATCGAGCGTAACAATACATTCGGTCTATTTTCGAACATTAAGAATAAAAACAACAACAAAGAAACTACTACAAAGAAGAAAAAGAAGAAGAAGTTTACAGTTGCAGTTCTCGGCGCAGCAGGAGGAATAGGACAAACACTTTCGTTGTTGTTGAAGCAGTCTGAAATGATAAAATCCCTAAGATTATACGATATTGCGCCAATCACACCTGGTATCGCGGTAGATCTATCGCACATCAACACCGAGTCCGAGGTTTTGGGCTTTGCCGGTCCAGAGCAGTTACAAAGAGCGCTCGAGGGTTGCGATTTAGTAATCATCCCAGCTGGGATTCCAAGGAAACCAGGGATGACGAGAGATGATTTATTCAAAATAAACGCTGGGATCGTTAGAGATCTAACCATCGGCGTTGCTAAACATTGCCCAAACGCAATAGTGAACATAATATCAAACCCAGTTAACTCGACCGTGCCAATAGCCGTGGAAGTATTGAAAAAATACTACGTTTTCGATCCAAGAAAAGTCTTGGGTGTCACAAAGCTCGATGTCATGCGAGCGGAAACATTCATACACGGATTAAGAAAGAACGAGTTAACAGATTCTATAGCAAATATTAAAGTTCCTGTCATTGGAGGACACGCTGGGGCGACTATAATTCCTTTACTTTCGCAAGTTACCCCGAAATTTACTAAACCGTTCGAAGGCGAAGAGTTAATCGCGTTAACGACGAGAATTCAAAACGCTGGGACAGAAGTCGTTGATGCTAAAGCAGGTGCTGGTTCTGCAACTTTAAGCATGGCCTTAGCCGCAGAAAATATGGCAACTTCGTGCTTAAAAGCTATGGCGGGCGAGAAGAATATCATCGAATGCGCGTACGTTTCATCAAATTTAATACCCGAACTATCATTCTTCGCGAGTAAAGTTAAATTGGGCGTACACGGCGTGGATGAAATTTTAGAACTAGGAGCCATGACTAAATTTGAACAGAAAATGGTACAAGATGCGATTCCAGAATTAAAAGCGAGTATTGATAAAGGGGTGGATTTCGCACGAAAGTCGATGTAAAGTAATAGAAAGTACTTTTTTTTGGAGAGAGATGATGATGAAAAAACTTACGTGTATACTTTTACAATTATCATCAACATTCACAACCTCTCTCTTTTTCTTTTCTCTTTTTTTCTTTCTTTTTAGCGCGCGTCTATTTTAAAATCATCTATCATCATCTAGGATTAACATTGTTTTTGTTTTCAGATCGACGAGAGGGAGAAAAATGCGCGTCGTTGACAGTGCCCCACGACGACGGCCCGTGTGGTGATTTTGGAGTCTCCAAAGGAGAATCTGAGCGCGAAATCGTTAAAGCGTCGACGTTTTCGCCGAGTAAAACCGCGCCCTGCCTCAAACGCATTCTCGCATAATCTAAAAAGTCAAATTCTATAGGTGAAAACTTTGATTGTAAAACGCTCCAAATCCCCCAAAACAAATGTGTTGCGATATAAAAGACTTCTACTTCTTTTTCCAATTGTTCAACCGAACACGAAGCTTGCTCGGGAGTTATGTAAACATCGTAAAAAGTCTCTCGCGTTTCTTTATCTGGTAAGAGAGAATAATCACATTCGAAACCTGCAAATTCACAGAAGAAGTTTGCCAAATCAAATCCTCTCGGTCCGTGAGCGCTATATTCAAAGTCGATCAAAATTAATTTCTTTGACGGTTCCTCGACGAGAAAGTTCCCGGCGTGAATATCGTTGTGACAAAACACAGTTGGCGAGTTTGTTGCATCGCACATCTTTCGAACTCTTTTGATCTTTTCTTTCAAGTCTGGAACACGAAGCGCATCTAATAGTTTCTGTTTCTCAGGATCTTCTGGAAAGGAGACGTCTTGAGCCATCGCATACCAAACGTCGACAGTTTCCCAAAACTCGCCAGCGACGTTATTATCGGCACTATTATCTTCTTCTTTTTGTTGTTCTTTTTCTACGTCATGGTCTTTGTTTTTCGTATCATTACATGAAGCGGCTGTTGTCATTTTTTTAGGCCTCGCGATTCTGTGCGGCATCTCTAATTCGTGAAAACGTTTAATAATCCCAGCTACTGTGCGTAAAATCTCTCTCTTTTTCATATCTATCGGTGTTAACGAAGAGGAAGGGATGAAATCTTCTATCCATCCGCCTTGGAACACCGCTCTCACTTTCGCCCCAAAATTCGATCTGTTCAAAGCTACGACCATTTCCGACTCATCAGTTCTTGAGACTAACAAGTCCGTCGATGATCCATAGACTCTGCAGACGACTGCTTTCATTGGTTTAGGAGGTTCACAGATGAACATCTTATTCGTTATTCCGCCAGACAGTGGTTCGACTGAAATATCCTCCTTAGTCAATTTCGCCCACTTTTCCCCACAAGTCTCCAACAGCAGCTCCTTCACTGATTCATATATCTCTTGCAAAGATCGATCTTCGATGATTAGAGATTTCTGAGACCTTTGTGGTATTGATAACGATAATTGATGATCGAGTTTTGTAGTGTTTATTGTATTATAATCGTTATCGTCCTTAGCTTTATGAATATGATTATGATTATGATTAGTACTCATTATTATTATTATTATTATTATTATCTCTCTTCTTCTTCTTCTTCCTCTTCTTCTTCTTCTTCTTAATATGTTGTTGCGCTCTGATGCTCTCGTAATAGTCTCGTTCTTTTCTTTTTGTTTTTAGACTGCTGAGTGCTGAACTGGCTGACAGGATGGGTTTCATATCTGGCCGTCTGGATGGCATCATTAGCCACAGAGAAGGCATCAGCCAGTCAGCATCAGATCAGTCAATTTTGCTGAATAAAAAAGAATCGTCACTTTTGTTTCAATAATAATAAAATAATAACAAAACAGTGGAAAAGGAGACCACACTACTACTATATTACACTAATAATGTTCGCTCAATCGTTATCATCGTTGATCGTACCCTCGTCCTCATCCCCTTATGCGTCTCTTAATAATAATAATAATAATAATAATAATCTACAACGACGAAGGAACAAATACAAGACGGATTCATTTAAGCAGTGCTACCAAAAAACTAAAGTGACGACGACGACGCAGAAAATTAAAGAAAGGAGAAGAAATAAGACGATCAAAATATATGCGCAAGTGATCAACGAAGACACGTCACAATCATTATCATCACAATCGCAATCACAATCAAAATCATCTCAGACTAATAATAAGAACACGAGCAAATCAGAAGGCGAGAAGATTCAAGATATGTTGAACAAACCATATAAATGGGGCTTCACGACCGATATCGAAACTTCGACGATCCCGAAAGGGTTGAACGAAGATACTGTGAGATTAATCTCTTCCAAAAAGAACGAACCTGAGTGGATGTTAGATTTCCGTTTAAAAGCGTTCCGCAAATGGATTACTATGGAAGAACCCGATTGGTCCGATAACAGATATCCAAAGATTGATTATCAAGCCGTTTCGTATTATTCGGCACCGAAAGTGTTGGAGAAGAAACAATCTTTAGACGAAGTCGATCCAGAACTTTTAAAAACTTTTGAAAAGTTAGGTATCCCTTTAAACGAACAAAAGCGCATGACAAACGTTGCCGTCGATGCCGTTTTTGACTCAGTTTCAGTCGCAACGACGTTTCGAGCGGACCTGTTGAAAGCTGGAGTAATTTTTTGCTCGATTTCAGAAGCGGTGAAGGAGTACCCTGATCTTATTAAAAAATATCTCGGCTCTGTTGTGCCAGTGAGTGATAACTACTTTTCGGCATTGAACGCTGCTGTATTTTCGGATGGTTCGTTTTGTTACATCCCAAAAGGTGTCATTTCGCCGATGGAGTTATCGACGTATTTTCGCATCAACGCCGAATCATCCGGTCAATTTGAAAGAACTTTGATCGTAGCAGAGGATGATTCGTACGTTTCGTATCTTGAAGGGTGCACCGCTCCTGCATACGACGAAAACCAACTTCACGCTGCAGTTGTAGAAATTTATGCCGGTAAAAACGCAGAGGTGAAATATTCAACCGTTCAAAACTGGTACGCCGGCGATGAAAACGGTAAAGGAGGGATTTATAATTTTGTCACAAAGCGCGGCTTATGCAAGGGCGATAATTCAAAAATCTCCTGGACTCAAGTTGAAACTGGCTCTTCAATTACGTGGAAGTATCCCTCTGTCGTGCTCGCGGGAGATAACAGCAGAGGAGAGTTTTATTCCGTCGCTTTGACGAATAACAAACAACAGGCGGATACTGGAACAAAAATGATCCATATCGGGAAGAATACCAGATCTCGAATCGTTTCTAAAGGTATTTCTGCTGGTAAATCCAAAAATGTCTATCGTGGATTAGTATCTATTGGGCCAAACGCCACTGGTGCTAGAAACTATTCGCAATGCGATTCTATGTTAATCGGTGACGAAGCTGGTGCAAATACCTATCCATACATTCAAGTGAAAGATCCTTCATCCAGAGTCGAACACGAAGCATCTACATCAAAAATTGGAGAAGACCAGTTGTTTTATTTTCAACAGCGTGGTATCGATCTTGAGTCTGCAGTTGGAGTTATTATTTCTGGCTTTTGCTCCGAAGTTTTTCAAGAGCTACCGCTTGAATTCGCAGCTGAAGTTCAAGCTCTAATGAGCCTTAAACTCGAAAACGCGGTAGGATAAAAATTGGATCGTGGACCTCGGGCGGCCTTCTTGTAAAAATATAATGTTAATCATCCACGTCATCATGCAATACGCTTACTTATTCTCTCTTTTGTTTATACATTTTTTTATTATACTAATTCTATATATATATTTTTTTTTTCATTTGAACTATACAACATCACATACAACACACAACACGCACGCACGCATCAGCATTGATTTCATTCTCCCCCAGATTCACTCGTTGGCACCTTCGTCGATTCAGAGTCTTTCAAGGCTACTTGCGAACTTTTTTGCGATCCTTTTACGACGTCTAATCCCGTTAAGCAGCTCCCAGTCAATGCATTCATTTTATCTAAAGCAGCCTTCTTTTTCTTCTCCTTTGCTTCTTTCATCTGCTCCCCTGACAAAATTACTTTACCAACATCCTCTTCTCGAATATCAGAACTCATCGACGCCTTTGAAGAATCTCGCGACATTGTTCCAATCGAAGAAGTTCCAAGATCACTGCCGATCGACGTCGTAGCTGCAGATTGCAAATGGCCGTTTATCAAAGGTTGAGTCGCATCAAAGCTTTGAGATGGAGCGAGAGGCGGCATTCCACCAGCGGTCTGCTGTTGTTGTTGTTGCAAGGGGACCGGTTGGAAAATTGGCTGCTGCTGCTGCTGGTATAACGCCGATGACGCAACTTGAGTCTGCGTCATTTGCTGGTATAACGCCGATGAAGCAACTTGAGTCTGCGTCATTTGCGATTGTTGCTGTTGTTGTTGTTGTTGTTGTTGTTGTTGTGGTGGTGGTGGTTGTGAAGCTGCCACTAAATTACCATCAGATTGATGACTGCTTCCTAAAGCTAATCTCGAGACTGAACGCTCCAAGCGTCTCTTATGAAACGCGCGCACTTTCTTCTGTCTCTCAGTTGCGTGTCTATGTCGCATCTCCGCCTCTTCCTGCTGCTGCATTTTGTCCAATTCTTCTAGAATTTGAAGTTCCATTTCATCATCGTAGTGTATATCACCTTCCTCGTCAGCTCCGTCGAGTGCGGAGAGGGCTGGAGTCTCCGATCGACTCGGGGCAGAAGCTTCGTGACTTTGCTGCAGTAGAGGCTGTTGCCCTGATTGCAGTTGCGGATGTTTCGGCGGCAAAGAAACAAAACCACCATTGGCCAATGCGTCGGCCGGTATTTGCTCTGGATAGTTTGAATTATTTATCGCACCAGCCGGGGGAGAGGTCAACGGGGAACTCATATTCGATGCACTCGCACTTGAATCACCACCACCACCAGTGCTGCCATTTTGCTTATATGTTGGCGATAGATCGCGTACTTGAAAATGCTGCTGCGGCGCAAGCGCTGAACCAGAAGAGTGTGATCTTTCAACTCGTTCATCCATCGAAAGTGACAAGCTTTTGACATCCAAACCGAGCTGCTGCATTCCTTCGCTACCACCTTCAAACGTCTTTGACCTTCCAACGACTATAGAAGGCGATGGCGCTCTGTTTGGATAATCTAAGCTCTGTCGAACTTCTGAAGAAAGCACAATTGGGGACTTTTGGGGAGATCTCTGTCCCCTCTCTTCCTCCGGGGATCCTCCCGCGCTTTGTTGATGATGATCTTGCGAATCGACGGATCTCGCGCTATCCACTCTCCTCAACAACTTAGTAGAAAATGCCACGGTATTGCTAAGCTGATCACTCGATGCACCGTCGTTGTTCAAGCCATTCATCGCTCGCATCTCTTCAAAAGAGTCTCCAGAAGAATGTTGCTCCGTGCTCTCTAAGCTTGTCTTCCCTTCCTCGGATAAAAACTTCACCTCCTTATTTATCTCGCGTTCAATCGTTTCCACGTCCGCTTCGGAGAGTTGCAACTCGTCAACCATTTCTTTTGCAACATTTTGAGCAGAGTCATTTTCTTTACTAAACGGAAATTCAACTGTTCGTGTCTGACCGGAAGATTGATCCGTAATTCGCAAGCGCAAGCGCAACGTGTTGTTATCCATCATCAAACCTCTAACGCGAATATTCAACGAAGCTCCGCGTTCACGCTGTTCGAAATGTCCTGCTGGTAGCTCTGAAGCTGACTCAGTATTTGAAACGACGCGGTAGAATCGACCACCGGGTGTTGCTGGCATCGATACTTCTTTAATTGAATGCAACGCTTTAGTTTTCACGTCGGACACGGGAGTTCCGGCGGTTTCGCCTCCCGTTTGTACCGTTCCAACGTTTGGAGGAGCGTTAGCTAGTGAAGATGATTCAACATTATTAGATGACGTCTCAAACTCTTGATCTTCTTCTTCGTGCTCGGAAACATTTGGTCTCGGCGCTTCGGGTTCTTCCTCAACGACTGCTCGCGGTAAATTACGAGGTCTTGACAGCTTCTTTTCTAGAAACGGATCTGCCAACAACTCTGTAGCAGTCCAACGTTCTTCTTTCGGTGCAATGCACTTCAAAACGAAATTATAGATTGCTTCGCCTTTCTCTTTTACATCTTCCAAAGCCTCTGGAAGAATGCCTTGCGAAACTCTTTTATAAATCTGCGCTGGATTCTTACACTCAGAATAAGGACACTTGAACGTGATCAACTCAATGAGACACATTCCAAACGAATAAATATCCACTCGCTCGTCGTAATCTTCTTCATAGAGCTCGGGTGCCATGAACTCGGGAGTTCCAATTACAGAGTGTGTTCTCTGATGATTGAGCATAGCCGCTAGACCTAAGTCGCCGATTTTGATCTCGCCAGCGTTACCATTGACAAAGATGTTATCACACTTCAAATCTCTGTGCACAATTGGGGGATCGTGACAGTGTAAGTATTCTAAGCCTCTTAATATTTGTCGACACCACGATTTGACAGCGCGCATATCGAGATTGCTCTTGAACCTTGCAGCGTATTTGTTCAAAGTGCCTTCGCACGCCTCGGTGATAAAGTTCACGGACATTTCCCCTTTCTCCATCACGTTCCAACTGTGATAAAACTTTAAGATATTCTTATGATTAAGCTTCTTGAGAAGTTCAACTTCGTGCATAAGTCTTTGCTTCTCTTCAGGCGGTAAACCTGAAACTTTGACTTGATTCCACGCGACGTCCATGCCCTCTTCTTCGTCAAAAGCTTTGTAGACGTTCTTATACGTTCCTCGACCGAACAGTTGCGTAGTTCTCCCGAATCTCCCAGTTGGATCCCACTCGACGAACTTTGTTTCCTCTTCCTCGTTCTTCTCTTCGTTCTCTTCTTGACTTTGGTGACCACTCTCTGTTTGTTGTTGTTGCTGTTGTTGTTGTTGTTGTTGTTGTTGTTGCAGCGTAGTAGAAGAGGGCCTATTTTCTTCACCATCATTGAAGATTTCTCCTTCAGCTCCTGCTATAGTAGTAGTCGTCGTACTCATCGATGGAGATTGCGGTCGTTGAGCTACCACTTGCTCATTTGTTGTTGTTGCTATTATTGGTTGTTCTTCCTCTTCTTCACTTTCTTCGCTATTCATTTTGTATTTGCTAAATAATACGGAACTGATGCCCTTTCGATTTCTTCTTTGCGGCTTTCTCTTTTAGTCTTTTGTTTTCCAATCAATCAAACGTTCTAACTGCAACAAATGAGTTGATAAGATGAAATATTTATAATTACCCTCAATCAATAGCTTTATTTAGTAACAAGAAAACATCGTGATCGTAATTTGGTTACGCTCTGTATACTTAAGGTTGCGCTTGTCTTGTTGTTGTATGTGTGAATGACTGATTTTCTTCCTCCAAGAAAAGTGAAAATGGTTTGTGCTTTGTTTTAAATTTAAAGGAATTACGCGCCGCGTTTTTGTTCTATTATTACGCGATGCGAATATGTTTTGATAATGTTCAAACGATAAGAGGTAAAACAAGAAACGTTTTAAAGCGCTTTTTTGATTTGAACCAACTTATTTTAAGAACGACCGACAAAAAGGTGCGGAATGTTACGAAATCGCGCCTGTTTGAAGAAAAGTGATTATGAGTCTCTCTGTATTAATTGGACACATTTTGCTCAAATTTCAAAAAATCAGCATTCGCCATCACGCATCAAATAATTAGGGGGGGGTAACCGGACAGAATATAAAAAAATAGACCTCTGTTTTTGTACTAATTTACTGGTAATGAGAAAATTTACATATTTATCACCTGATCACAGCATGACGCGCATGAGAAAATTTACATATTATTAATCACAAAGACAGGCAGCGAGAAGACAAAACAATATATATATACAATAGATAATAATAATAGTAATTAAAATAATACTAAAAAGATAATACTATAGATGTCACCAATGCTCAAGCCATGGATTGACTCTATCATTTCAATAATCACGAACGATGGGAGGAACATAATTGGTACCCTTAGAGGATTCGACCAACAAACGAATTTGATTTTAGAGAACTGTCACGAACGAGTGTACTCAAAAGAGAATGGTTGCGAAATGGCTAGTTTAGGAGTATACGTAGTCAGAGGGGATAACGTTGCAGTAGTAGGTCATGTCGATGAAGAAATAGATCAGAAATTAGATTTGAAAAATACGAACGCGGACGCTCTGAACCCGGTCCAATGGTGATCATAAATACAGAAACTGAAATTAATAGTAGTGTAATAGTATAGAATGTGCAGCTGTATCGATATAAAATAATTAGTTTATTCTCTCTCTCTCTCTCTCTCATATCATATCGACGCTTTAGGAGTCTCTTTCGTTGTAGTTGACTTCATTTTATTCTTCTTCTTTTTTTTCTTCTTCGTCGTCGTCGTCGAGAAACGTCGCGAGTAAGCTTTTGTTCAACTTATAGTCACACTCACAGTCACGAAGGAGGCGTCTTGAAGAAAATGATCCTTGGTCACCGAAAGTACACTCGAAAAACTCAGTAATTGAAAGTGCAACAGCAAACGACTTTTTAATCAAGACATGGAATAGCGCCGTGAAAACGGATTGCATCGACACAAGCGGCAGTAATAAGTTCGAGAATATCAACACCCCGATCGAGAGTGGAACTCCGACGACAAGTAAAGCAATTTTGTTCGCGAACGTCCTTTCTTTTGATGATTTACGCACTTCTTCTTCCTCTTCTTCTCTTTTAGCTAGTTGTCGAGCCTTTTCTAAAGATCTTCGGGCTTTGCACGAAGCTCTCTCGCCGCCGACGACTTCTAGTATTTTTGTTGAACAAACGAAAGTACTCATTTGCGATACTGTTTCCGCGTTCACTCTCCTTGTTGGCGACTCGCGAGTCTTTGAAAACACGAAATCTTCGCGAGGTTTTGCAGTGAACAAACTCAAAACGTTCTTAATTGGCGAGAGATTAATATCTTTCAACTCTTCTTTCTTTTCTTCTTCTCGTTCCGCTGCTGTGTCGTCCAATAACTCCTTTTCTGAGGAAGAGGAAGAAGAGGAAGAAGAGGAAGAAGAGGAAGAAGAGGAGAGAGCGCTGAGTGATAATTTCTTATAGCACTCTGTCTCCTTTTCTTCGAACGATTGTAATGCGGAGATAGGACTGGCCATTTAAGTGCTATTATTATCTAGCGCGTTCGTTCGTGCAATGCAAAGTGCGATATTTTTTTATTCCCGGGTCGTATTTATCATCAAAACTTATTCCAGTGTTATTGAGATTGAACTGATGCATTATGCTGCACTTTATTATCATAAACACTATTGTCAAGAGAGAGAGAGATGTGTATGTTTGCTCAACAGAAGCTACCACAACCAACAAATTCAAATAATCACAGTAGTAGTAGTAGTAGTAGTAGTAGAAGTAGAAGTAGAAGTAGAAGAACCATCGTAACAAATCGCGCGAGAACAACGACTCATCAAACTTTAGAAAACGACAACGACAACGGAAATAATAGAAATAAAACGAGACGAAGAGAAACAATTCAATTAGCGACAGCGGCTTTACTGTTCTTCGCTCAGGCACGAGTAAAGAGCTTTGGTTCATCATCATCATCGTCATCTGATAGTAATAGCGTTAACGATAATGATGTTCGAAGAGCTCTGAGAGATATTCTTGAGCATAAAATACAAAAAACGAAATGTCCTGCAGTTCTTAGAGTTGCATTCCACGACGCTGGGACGTTCAATAACCAATCTAACGATGGTGGTATGAACGCGAGCGTTTTATACGAACTAGGAAGGCCAGAAAGTTTCGGATTAAAACGTGGATTAAACCCGATTAGGGAAGTTTTTGAAGAAATGAAAGCGAGAGGTTTTACGGATGACGAAATATCATTAGCGGATTGCATTGCGTGCGCTGGAGCCTACGCGGTTGAGCTTACGGGCGGTCCAAAATTTTTAGAATCAATACCACTCGGGCGTAAAGATGCGAATGTTGAAGATCCAGAAAATCGCATGCCAATAGAGACGCTTCACGGAAAAGAGATGCGAGAGCATTTTCAAAATTTGTACGGTTTATCTTCTCAAGAGATGGTTGCGCTTTCCGGAGCGCATACGATTGGACAAAAAGGCTTTGGTGATCCGTATACTTTTGATAACGAATATTTCATAACGTTAAAAAAGAACCCGTGGACTCTACCGAATTTAACAAAAGACGAACTCGAAATGAACGAACATATCGGTTTATTATCAGATCGATATTTACTTGAAGACGAAGAGAATAAGAAGTGGATTTATAAATATGCGGATGATATCGATCTGTTTAATAGAGATTTTGTCACTGCGTACATCAAACTAACGAGTTTAGGAGTGAAATATTAGAAGTTTTATATCCGCAGCGAGTACATTTATATAATAATAATAATAATAATAATAAAATGTGTTTAGAAGGTGTTTATATTATTTACAAGTTTTTAATCACAACGAGTCCTTTTCGCTAACTTAAGCGCGTTCACCTCTGATACGTCTCGCCAATTGGATATCTTTTGGCATGATCGTTACACGCTTGGCGTGGATCGCGCACAAGTTTGTGTCTTCGAACAAACCGACCAAGTAAGCTTCTGAGGCTTCTTGTAACGCCAAAACCGCACTCGATTGGAAACGCAAGTCGGTCTTGAAATCTTGCGCGATCTCACGAACCAAACGCTGGAACGGCAACTTCCTGATTAAGAGTTCCGTTGATTTTTGGTATTTTCTGTGTGTGTGTTGTTATAATGATTTAATAAATAAGCGCGTGGTCAGTTTATGATTTTTCTTTCTTTGTTTCTTGTGTTGACTCGACTGACTCTTTTCGGCTCTCTCTCTCCTCTCTCATGAGAAGGAAAGCCAATTATCTGATTAGAAGCGCTTCACGCGCAAAACGAAAAATGATACGCTTGCGAACAATCAATTGCTTTTGGCAATTCGCAAAAAAGTTAAACGCATATTTTAGTATTGATTTATGATTCAACACTAATACGATCAACCGAACGTAAACTCTCTCGCGCGCTACCATAATTGAAAATATACTACTCGTACGCGCGCGTAAAAAAAAAATATAATTTTCGTACCTGATTTCTCTCAATGCGACAGTGCCTGGGCGATATCTGTGCGGCTTCTTGACGCCACCGGTCGTTGGCGCAGATTTGCGCGCGGCCTTAGTCGCCAATTGCTTACGCGGCGCTTTGCCTCCAGTAGATTTACGTGCGGTCTGTTTAGTACGAGCCATTTTGTTTCTGGTGAATTGTTTTTACACTTATTCTTGTGTCGCCGATGCTGCGAAAAACACAAAAACTTGCAAACATTGTCTTACAAAAGCTCAAAATAGGCGTGGAGTACAGCTCGACCGATCGATGCTGACGCGGAAAAAACAGATTACGCAAACACGCGAGATACAGTACCAGTACAATACATATCTCATGATTACTTTACAATTTTAACATCTCTATATCCCATGGCAACGATCATTTCCTCTAATGCTATTGCGTGCGTGCCTTGAAAGACGCACGTTTTCGTATCGTCCTCGAGCGAAGCGCCGGCACCTAATACTTTCTTCAATTTCGTCACTAACTCTTTCGTCGGGTTCTCTAGACCGGTTACGACGGTGACAACTTTTCCTCTTCGTCCGTTCTTTTCAACTTTAATAATGACAACCCTCTTTTGTCCAGTCGTATTATTATTTGTATTATTATGAGTTGTATTTGTAGTCAGTGTTGAGTTTTTCGTCTTCTTTTTCTTCTCATCGCCTTTCTCCTTATCGTCATCTTCATCATCAAAAGAAAAGTCTGATGATGCAATAGTACGAGTAGGTTTCATTTTTGTCCGTAGTTGTTCATCAATAGCTAATTCTGGTTTGTCCTCTAAAGAACTCCTAATTTTCGCTAACGATGCGAACGGGTTCTCGTTAACATCGTTCACGTTGTTCATTTTCTTCGCTCTTATTGTACAGCACCATTTTCTTCCTCTTCTTCTACTTTGAACTGGTGTTAAAGAAAGAAAAGTATTACGATTATGAAAATGATGCTTCATATGATTAAATGTCAATGATGATGATGAGTTCATACTAATACTAGTCATGGGCACACTCAGCATCGTCATATTCGTGATATAAATGTGAAGAACAGAACACACACACGCTGACACAGCACACCCACAAATAATGAGAAATAAAAATTATTTAAAATTTAATCAGACGAAGAAACATAATCAGCGCAATCGATTACTGCTTGCAAATCTCTCTCTATGACCTTACATAATGGCGTTAAAGGCAACGTCGCGAACGGTTCTTCTATCTGTATCCCAATTTCGTCGACACCTAATATTAAATAACTCACGCAAAACATCAACGGAAGCGAAGTCCAACCGATTGAAACAGACGTGAGAGCAAACGGTAAAGTCAATAACCATATCATGATCGATCTTGACGAGTGACGACTGAACGATAATGGAATTGGTGTAGCTATTAAACGCTCACAAGTTCCTCCGCATTGGTTAATTTCCGAAATCGTTTGCTCGAGCATGAGTTGAGCGTTCGCGTTAATGCCTTCTTCAACGGCAATTTTCATATAATGCGTCAAACGCATCGTACAAAAGAACGGCCGATTTCTCGTATCATTCATTAATATGGCATATTCGCCAGACGCGTTATGCGTAGCCAAAACACGCGCGACGGCTTCGTCAGGAGTATCTTTAAACGCGCTTGGGTCGTTCTTATCTTCTCGTTTTCTACCCGAACGTAACCTCGACTTTAACAAAAACGGATAACAAGCGACGATGCCTAACATTTTGTCTCTCAACTGTTTATTTTCAATGTATAAAGCGAAACGAGCAAAATCGCGACATCGGCGAACTAATCCACCCCACGCGACGCGTCCTTCAACAAATCTCGCGTACGAAGAATTCGTACGAAAGACTAGAACTAAACCAATAACTGTACCTAACATTGTATGAAATAAAGGTGAGATATAAAACGTAAAAGTCTCAATCGTCGATGATTTCATCCAAGTCAATAAAGCGTGCCTTGTCGGTTCGAGAAAGAACACGTTAGGCGCCTTTGCAAGTAAGGGCGCAAAAAAGTGTGCTAAAGAGTATAGAACCTTGGGCATTACTAGAACCAAATATGCCCAGAACGTTAAAGTAAAAAGTACTCTAATCAAACGCAGAAACACTGTCGACGTTGGAATGTTTTGTAAATCGATAAAGAACCTGTTCACTCTGCGATGTTTCTCCCATTTATCTTGATCGAACAATTGAGAGATCGATGTCCCTGATGATATTAAAGTTTGATTCAATCCAGGATCTACTTGCAATAATCGTTCGCGAATGCCGTAGAAGTAATTTCCTCCAACCGTCTTCGATAACCTATTTTTCAACGAGAACTCTCCTTTCCACCCTTCCAAGAAACCGGCACCGGCGAAATTCTTCCCATCGTCTTCATCGTCTTGATCACTCGTCGGTTCGACTTTTGCTCGGATTAGTACGTTTTTGTTTCGATTATTACGCGAAGAAAAAGAAGAAGAAGAAGAAGGAGAAGTGCTCGTTGTTCGTTTTTTTTTCAGAGCTTTATTATTATATTTATCATTACTCCTTAATAATGATGAGCACGAAGTCGATGCTGCTGCTGCTGCTGCTGATGATGATGATGATAACGACAAACAGTTAAGTTTGTTCCCACTATCAGTAGTCTTTGTCCTTAATAATGATGAGCACGAAGTCGATGATGATGATGATGATGATGTTAACGACAAACAGTTAAGTTTGTTCCCAGTATCAGTAGTCTTTGTCCGTGTTTGATGATAAATGCTCTCAACGCATGATTTGCGAGAACAGGATGATCGTCGTTGTTCAAGTCGTTGTTCAGGTCGTTGTCGTTGTCGTACTAATAGTACTACTGTCCGTGATTTAGCTGAAATAGTAAACATACTACTAACACAGCACACTGGTAGCAACGGCTGCAGCACGTGCCTCGCTCGTAATACGCGAGGCGAAAAAATAAAGACATCGATCAGCAGCATCAGGCAGCAGAAAAAATAGAATTTTGGCCACCACAGCTAGCGAGACCACCATAGCAGTCATCAACAGTGTACCCGCTCTATCAAAAATATCCTCATAAACAAGAGAAGAAGAAGAGGAAGAGGAAGAGGAAGGAGAAGAACTATCGAGATATTGACGATATTTATGCGTCGCATCGTGTCGTGTTATTTATTCATAGATTTTGATTAAAATAAAGTAATATAGAGCGTGAGAGCGTGATAGAGAAAAAGAGGGAAGGAAAGAGAAAACATGAAGTCGTTCTTAACATCGATCGATGCATATAAAGCGATCGAATCACATTTAATGAAAAGAACGAACAGTGGTGCTATAATATCCTTATCAGGTGTGATTTTAATGATCGTCTTAGGTATGAACGAACTAAGAGAATATATCAATCCACCTTTAGTGAGACAAATGGCAGTCGATGGAACACAGAACGAGTTGATGACGGTTAGGTTAGATATGACGTTCCCGAGAGTGCCTTGTTCAGTTCTATCAGTCGATGCGTTCGATCAATCTGGGAAGAACGACCAAGACGTGAGAGGAGAATTACATAAGGAGCGCATTAGTGAGCTAGGAATATCCTTAGGCGCGTACGATAAAGCCGGAGGAGGTGTGAGCGACGAGGAAGATTTATTAATGCACGATTTGCAACAGTTCTTTGGGGGTGGGATGAGAGTCGTGTTTCAGAAAAAAGCCGAACACGCGAAAGAAGTGAAAGAGTCAGTAGAGAAACACGAGGGATGTCGATTATATGGACGCATGCACGTACAAAGAGTTGCTGGGAATTTCCACATCTCGGCGCATGCCGAAGATTACGAAACTTTACAGCACGCGTTTGGCGCAGTGAATAAAATCAACATATCACATACGATTACGCATTTATCGTTTGGTGCTGGTTACCCTGGATTAGTAAACCCATTAGATGGCGTAATGCGAAGTGGCAGCGATGATGAATTTCATTACGAACAAAGCGAGAAAGAAAAGACGACGGATGAAGTGGAAAAAAAGAAGGAGCAAAATAAAAATAATAAAAATGGCAACCAGCAGAAACAACAAAGAAGAATGAATAGATTAAACGATTTGACTTGGGATGAAAACGGCGGAGGTGTTTATAAATATTTCTTAAAGCTCGTGCCCACGTTTTATCGCACGAGAAGGAGTATGCTTCTTGGTCTATTTAGCTGGACAAAAAGTGTCTCGACGAACCAGTTCTCTGTGACGGAGTATTTTAGGAAGAACGACGCTTGGTCGGGCGCTTTACCGGCTGTGTATTTTCTTTACGATTTCTCGCCGATTGCGGTGACTATCGATACGAAACGAGCGCACGTAATATACTTCTTAACTAGATTATGCGCCGTCTGTGGAGGTGTGTTTGCTTGCGCTAGAATGGTTTCGAACTTATTCGATACTTTTTTTTCCTTCTTTATTTCGTTGCGAAAGAAGAAATAAATAAATAATACAACATATTTTATCATTATCAGCTTTTGAGATTAAGTGTAATAAGAGAACGTATCATACTAATAAGCGCGAACGAAAATAATGGTATTAAGAAAGATCGTTGCTACCGTATTCGCTACTAATCCACGACTAATTGCGTTGAAGAACACCGTTTTCGTTCGTCGTCGAAAATGTCCAATCATGATAGGTAACGAGTTCGAACGATATGCTTTGAATAGGATTAAAACTGAATTGAACGAGACTTTCGCGAAGAAAATAAACACGTTCGAACATGAAATGGACGAGGTCGTCCATATCCTATTACCTGGGCCGTTGGATATGCCACAGTTCTCAGTGAAAGTATCTCAATTGAAGAAAGATTTCAGGAGAGGAAGGTCTATTGTAGAGCATGCGCAAAAAGAGTATAAGAATAGAATAAGAACGTTAACGTC
>Ga0115004_10000509_pt1 | contig 29431 bp, 27 predicted proteins | sample ArcticOcean_MG_C_10_FD_88737 | JGI IMG/M metagenome (GOLD analysis project Ga0115004, IMG submission 88737) | Marine microbial communities from western Arctic Ocean - ArcticOcean_MG_CB11_90 | ecosystem: Environmental > Aquatic > Marine > Oceanic | place: Arctic Ocean: Canada Basin | collected... | reverse complement strand
GGCCGCGAGATCAACGTCCCGCACAACCCGGCCCACAAAGCGCGGACATCCGTCAAGGTCGGCCAAGTGCACAGCAACTTGGTCATCATGGACCGCAGCGACCGGTTGAATAGCCGGCATACACACGTCTAAATTGTTCATGAGCCCGGTTTCACGGGCCAGACCAATAATGCCCAAGCAATCACTTCGATTCGGCGTTAAATCCACCTCGATGATGCGGTCGTCAAGCTGCAGGTAACCGTTAATATCGGCACCAACCGGTGCATCAGCCGCTAACTCCATTAAGCCTTCGTGGTTTTCGCTCAGTCCGAGTTCACGTTCGCTGCACAGCATCCCGAAGGATTCAACGCCCCGTAACTTGGCTTTCTTGATTTTAAAATCATCGAGTTTGGCCCCAACCAGCGCAAACGGCACTTTGATGCCAGGCCGAGCATTGGGCGCACCGCAAACCACCTGATGGCTTTCAGGTCCGCTCGAGACCGTGCACACTTTCAGCTTATCCGCGTTGGGATGTGGTTCCGCTGACAGAATTTCTCCCACCACCACTTGGCTCAAAATCGCGGCCGCTGGCTCAACGCCATCGACCTCTAGGCCAGCCATCGTAATCTGATTGACCAAGGCCTGCGTTGAAAGCGGTGGGTTGACCCACTCTCTTAACCACTGCTCGCTGAATTTCATTGGAACTGCTCCAAAAATCGCAGATCGTTCTCGACAAAGTGTCGCATATCGCTCACGCCGTAACGCAGCATTGCCAGCCGCTCAGGACCCATACCAAAGGCAAAACCCAAGTATTTTTCAGAATCAATGCCAGACATTTCAAGCACCCGGGGATGCACCATGCCCGAGCCCATCACCTCTAACCAGCCGGTACTAGAACAAACCCGGCAATGACCCGCGCCTGAGCAATGCACGCACTGCACATCCACTTCCGCCGAAGGCTCGGTAAACGGAAAGTAACTTGGTCTAAAACGAACTTTCAAATCATCGCGTTCAAAAAATACCCGTAAGAATTCTGTAATCATCCCCTTTAAATCAGCGAAGCTGCAGTGCTCATCAACCATCAGCCCCTCAACCTGATGAAACATCGGTAAATGAGAGGGATCCGGTGGATCAACGCGGTACGTTTTACCGGGACAAATAATTCGGAAAGGCGGCTTGCGCGACTCCATCGTTCGAACCTGCACCGGTGAGGTGTGGGTTCGTAGCAACAGGCTATCGGTCAGATAAAAGGTATCGTGCATCGCCCGCGCGGGATGATGGGCCGGTAAGTTCAGGGCTTCAAAATTGTGATAGTCGTCCTCAATTTCAGGACCCACCACCGACTCGAAGCCAACCGAATGGAAAAACTGCTCGATGCGTTCGAGCACGAGCGACACTGGATGCAAGGCGCCGCGCTGCAGGCCACGGCCAGGCAAGGTCACATCAATGGCCGATGCTTGAACCTTAGCCGCCTCGGCAATCGCCGCTTGGGCTTGCCAGCGCGCGTTAATCGCCGCTTCAACTTCCGTTTTGACTTGATTAATCAGCGCGCCAGCCGCCGGCCGATCGGCCTCGGGCAGCTGACCCAGGGTTTTAAGCTGTCCTGTGACGGCGCCTTTTTTGCCAAGGTATTGGACCCGCAGAGCCTCTATTTCAGCAAGCTCACTGGCGGACGCCACAGCAGCAAGCGCCTCACGTCGAAGCGCGTCTAAGTCTGACATCGAAAATCCTCTACCTGGTCCGTTGGTGCAGCTCGCACGCCCGGCAGTTAGGCTGCGGCGGCGAGCGCTTCTTTAGCTTTATTGGCCAAAGCCGCAAACGCTTCTGACTCATGCAGGGCAAGGTCAGCAAGCACTCGTCGATCAATCTCAATATTTGATTTCTTCAAACCATTGATCAATCGGCTATAGGACAAACCATGCTCACGGGCCGCGGCATTAATCCGCTGGATCCACAAGCCTCGGAACATGCGTTTCTTAACCTTGCGGTCACGATAGGCGTATTGTCCGGCTTTGGTAACCGCTTGCTTGGCAACTCGATAAACTCGGCTTCGGGCACCGTAATACCCTTTAGCCGCTTTCATCACCTTTTTATGGCGACGGTGTGCGGTGACACCTCTTTTTACTCTTGGCATTTTTTAATCCTCAGGATCTAATGAATCGGGACGTTTTAAGGCGCAAAGCCTCTTAGTGTCCAAGCATTCTGCGAATGAGCGGCACATCACTGGGTGCGACGGCTTTCATACTCCGCAAATGGCGCTTCCGTTTGGTCGGCTTCTTCGTCAGGATATGATTCCTGAAGGATTGTCGGTGCTTATAGCCTTTGGCAGTTTTTTTAAACCGCTTGGCAGCACCACTACTGGTTTTCAGTTTTGGCATTTCAGAACTCCGCATTGTTCAGGTTTAAGGCAATTCTTCATCGCTTTTTTCTGAATGTTTTCACACCCAGCTTCGCTTACGATGACGTCTTACCTAGGCTGCGCCGGGGGCGGTATTGCCCATCTCGGCATTCGCTTTCGCGAACATGTCAGGCGATTGCCTCACTGCTGCCTTTCTTCTTTGTATTCGGTGCCAACACCATGGTCAGTTGTCGACCTTCCATTTTCGGGAACATCTCAACAGTACCGATCTCGGCAAGATCTGCTTCAATTCGTTTGAGCAAATCAATACCAAGTTCTTGGTGCGCCATTTCTCGCCCCCTAAATCGCAGGGTTACCTTGGCTTTGTCACCATCGCTTAGGAAACGGGTCAGGTTGCGTAGTTTTACCTGGTAGTCTCCTTCATCAGTTCCTGGTCGGAACTTCATTTCTTTCACTTGCATGCGGCGTTGTTTCTTACGTGCCGCAGACTTTTCTTTTTTCGCCTCGAAGATTCGCTTACCGTAGTCCAGAATCTTACAAACCACTGGATCGGCGTCAGGTGCGATTTCCACTAAATCAAGCTTCGCTTCCTGTGCCGCTTTTATTGCTTCAGCTATTGAAACAACCCCGATCTGCTCTCCATCTGCACCGATTAGGCGAACGCTCTTCGCCTCTATATCGTCATTAATTCGAGTCTTTTTTGAACCTTCTTTTTTGATTCGGTAGCCTCCTTCAGGCGCTAAAGCCGGGCATTATAGCAAAATCAAACCATTCGTCCCTTTTTTTCTTCATCTTTTCGCAAGCGCTCTAAAAACGCCGCCAGGGTCATGGCGCCAAGGTCTTCTCCGCTTCTGGTTCTGACCGCAACTTGGCCCGCTTCACGCTCTCGATCACCCACCACCAGCAGGTATGGAATCTTCTGCATGGCGTGTTCACGAATCTTAAATCCCACCTTTTCATTGCGCAGATCGGACTCGACTCGAATTCCCTCGGTCTTCAGCGCCGCCGTGACCTCATTCACATAGCCTGCTTGTGAATCCGTAATATTGATCACCATTGCTTGTACAGGCGCGAGCCAGACCGGAAATTCTCCTGCATAGTGCTCGATCAGGATCCCGATAAACCGCTCAAACGAACCGAGCATCGCTCTGTGCAACATCACAGGGGCCTGCCGGCTACCGTCTTCAGCAACGTACTGGGCATCCAATCGGCCAGGCATTGAAAAATCCACTTGCATGGTGCCGCACTGCCAAACCCGGCCCAAACAATCTTTCAGTGAGAATTCGATTTTCGGCCCGTAGAAGGCGCCTTCCCCGGGCAAGGTTTGCCAGTCCAGGGCTTTAAAATCCAAAGCCTCGGCTAAGGCGGCTTCGGCTCGATCCCAAACCTCATCAGACCCTACCCGCTGCTCTGGCCGAGTCGAAAGTCTGATGATCATTTCATCGAAACCAAAATCTCGATAGACCGCGGATAGGACATCAATAAAATCCGTCACTTCTGTTTGAACCTGATCTTCTCGGCAAAAAATATGGGCGTCGTCTTGTACAAACCCTCGTACCCGCATAATCCCCTGCAAGGTCCCTGACGGCTCGTTACGATGACAAGAGCCAAACTCTGCCAGACGAATGGGCAGGTCCCGGTAACTCTTTAAGCCTTGATTAAAGACCTGCACATGGCACGGGCAGTTCATCGGCTTGATGGCATAGGTCCGACTATCTGATTCAACCGAAAACATCCCGTCACCGAATTTGTCGGCGTGACCTGACTTTTCCCAAAGACTCATATCCACCAGCTGAGGGGTTCTAATTTCTTGATAGCCATGTTGGTTTTGGACGTCTCGGATATACCGCTCGAGGGTTTGCCATACCTGCCAGCCCCTGGGATGCCAAAACACCATGCCGGGTGCTTCTTCTTGGGTGTGAAATAAATCGAGCCGCTTGCCCAGCTTGCGATGGTCTCGCTTCTCCGCTTCTTCCAACCGAAACAAATAATCTTTCAGCGCTTTCTTATCGCCCCAAGCGGTTCCGTAGATCCGCTGCAGCATTTCGTTATTGGAATCGCCACGCCAATAGGCGCCAGCAACTTTGGTTAACTTAAAGGCTTTGATCCGGCCGGTATCCGGCACATGCGGGCCGCGGCAAAGGTCTACAAAGTCGCCTTGCTGGTAGAACGACAGGTCTTCAGCATCCGGAATACTCTTTAAAATTTCGACCTTGTAATGCTCACCTTTTTCTTCGAACAACGTAACCGCTGCTTGCCGAGACATCACCGACCGGGTCACGATTTGGTTCTGAGCGATCAGTGCCGTCATCTCTTTTTCGATGCGCTCTAAATCCTCTGGCGTAAAGGGCCGGTCGTAGGCGAAGTCATAGAAGAAGCCGTCTTCAATCGTTGGCCCGATGGTCACTTGCGCCGTGGGAAACAATCGCTGAACGGCTTGCGCCATCAGGTGTGCGCAAGAGTGTCGAATCACATCAAGGCCGTCGTCACCCTTGCTCGTCACAATCGCAACCGCTGCATCAGACTCAATCACGTGGGTCGTATCCACCAACTCGCCATTGACCCGCCCTGCGAGCGCAGCACCCGCCAAACCGGCACCAATCGATGCGGCGACCTCGTGGACGGTAACGGCCGAATCGAACTGTTTTTGGGCCCCATCGGGCAAAGTTACGGTAAGCATGATGCGTCTCCTTTCAGTGGTGACCCCTACCAAAGGCCACGTGCGGTTCGTTCGATTGCGGCGCTGATTCGCGCAGATTTGGTAGGAACGGTCGGATTCGAACCGACGACCCTCGCCTTGTCGAGGCGATGCTCTAACCAACTGAGCTACGTTCCTAAAAACTTTTAGTCTTAAACACTCATTAGCCTTAAAGACTGATTCGCTGTGAATACTAGTCTGAGATCAAACGCTTAAGCTTTGATCTGGCTGGAAACCGCAATTGCCCAAGCATTTGTTTCCATTTAAAAGATAGCGGACCCCCAAAAGGGTCGCTTTTCATTTTTTGAAGCGGCCCTTTCAACTTGATTCCGGCGGCAATCTTACCGTCTTTAAGTGCCCGATTCAAAGCTTGTTTGGACGATGACACACGGACGTGCAGCGCCTAGCACTTTAATGAAAACCCGGGTGCCGCTTAGCATACCCTACCGCCGTAAAGGCATAACCGGCAGGCCTCAATAACCAACACGCTTGGTTAGGTGTTCAGAGGATTATCTTCTTTGCGGGTCTTGTGGGAGATTTTCTCGTTTCTTAGATCTAACCGCCTCACTTCATCGGACAAGGTTCTGCGCCTTTGAACCATCTGGTCATACCAATAACGAGCCTCGCCCAGCCGCCATTGGGTGTCCACATCGCGGACGGCTTGATCTACTGCTTTGAGGCCAGGACGATCTTGGGACATAGACTCGACTGAGCTCCAAACATAATCCAGAAAGTATTGAATCTGGTCTCCCCTTGCGGTGTTTTCGGCTCTCTTTTTACTAAAGCGTTCTTCCTGGATTTCTTTCATTGATTTTTCTTATGGCGTTATCCCTAGGAAACACTACCCCCCGGCTCTTTAATTTCTCCTGCCCCACCGTAAGTTTCTTCTCGAGATTGCTCGTGTTCGAGAACAATAGCAATGAATATAGCGTCTTGGATCGATTAAGCGCTGATTACGAGCCCTCTTTCACGAGAAAAATCCCAAGGCGACTAATTTCGAACAAACTGCTCGCGGAGTTGCTCGATCCGGTCTCGAACCTGTGCAGCCGCCTCGAACTCTAGATCCTTCGCCAAAGAGAACATTTCTTTCTCTAACGCGACGATGTTTTTCTCGACTTGATCCGGCGGAACCAACAGTTCATCTGCGGCTTGCAGCCGCTTTGACCGGCCACTTCGATCGCCCTTGCCCTTGCCACCTTTTTTACCGACAACTCGAGCCCCTTCCATAACATCAGAAATATCAGAAGAGATACTCACCGGCTGAATACCATGCAGCACATTGAAAGCTTCTTGCTTCTCACGGCGACGATCGGTCTCTTCAATTGCACGTCGCATGGAGTTGGTGATCTTGTCGCCATAGAGAATCGCTTTGCCCTGCAGATTACGAGCCGCACGACCGATGGTTTGAATCAGCGATCGATCGGATCTCAGAAATCCCTCTTTATCCGCGTCGAGGATCGCAACCAACGAAACCTCGGGCATATCAAGACCCTCTCGAAGCAGGTTAATACCAACCAACACGTCAAACTCGCCGAGCCTTAGATCCCGAATAATCTCGACCCGCTCCACCGTGTCGATGTCCGAGTGCAAATAGCGCACCCGAACCCCGTTTTCATCCAGGTAATCGGTGAGGTCTTCGGCCATACGTTTGGTCAAGGTCGTAATCAATACGCGTTCCTTCACCGCAACCCGCAACCGAATCTCACCTAAGACGTCGTCCACCTGCGTTTTTGCAGGTCGCACTTCGATCTCCGGATCCACAAGGCCCGTTGGTCGAACCACTTGCTCAACAATCTGACCCGCTTTTTCTTTTTCGTAGGCCCCGGGTGTTGCCGATACATAAATCGCCTGCGGCGCCCCCGCTTCCCATTCTTCAAATCGCATCGGTCGGTTATCCAGGGCGGACGGCAGCCTAAACCCATATTCGACCAGGGTCGTTTTTCGCGCGCGATCCCCTTTATACATGGCGCCGATCTGAGGGATTGATACGTGCGATTCATCAACCACCAGGAGAGCGTCATCCGGAAGATAGTCATACAAAGTAGGCGGCGCCTCCCCAGGCGCCCGCCCGGACAGGTAGCGAGAATAGTTTTCGATGCCGTTGCAGTAACCTAGCTCCTTAATCATCTCTAGGTCATAACGGGTTCTTTGCTCGAGCCTTTGGGCTTCTACCAATTTATTGTTCTCTTGCAAATGCTTGAGGCGAACTTGCAGCTCTGCCTTGATCAGATCAAGAGAACGCTCAATGGTTTCCCTGGGCGTGACGTAATGACTCTTGGGGAATATCGTGATTCTCGGCACCTTGCGCACAACGGCTCCGGTTAAAGGGTCGAACAACGTAATCTGCTCGATTTCATCATCAAACAATTCAATCCGAATGGCTTGTTTATCCGATTCCGCTGGGAAGACATCGATGACATCACCTTTCACCCGGTAAGTTGCCCGGCGCAGCTCCACGTCATTTCGGGTGTACTGTAATTCGGCAAGCCGACGCAGGATAAAACGCTGGTCCACTCGGTCGCCGCGATCCAGGTGGAGCACCATTTTTAAGTAGGCGCCCGGGTCTCCTAGGCCATAAATACTCGAAACGGACGCAACAACCAGCGCATCGCGGCGCTCAAGCAACGCCTTGGTCGCTGATAGCCGCATTTGTTCAATATGCTCATTGATCGCGGAATCTTTCTCGATGTAGGTGTCTGACGAAGGCACATAGGCTTCTGGTTGGTAGTAGTCGTAGTAGGAGACAAAATATTCGACCGAATTATTGGGGAAGAACGCTTTGAACTCGCCGTACAGTTGGGCCGCTAAGGTTTTATTCGGCGCCATCACTAAGGTCGGTCTTTGAATCTGCGCCACAACATTGGCAATGGTAAAGGTCTTGCCCGAGCCCGTAACCCCCAACAGCATCTGGGATGCCAACCCGGACTCGATCCCCTCGACCAGCGACGCAATTGCTGCCGGCTGATCGCCCGCTGGTGAAAACTTGGAAACCACTTCAAAGGGAACGCTTTTCATCGACAGCCGAGTTTTTTTAGGAAGCTGTGCATTATGCCTGAGATTACGCCCTGATGTGCGTTAGAGCGATTGACGATCCAACGACATCCCCGTAGAATCGCACCGTTCCAATGATCCCCGATAGCTCAGTTGGTAGAGCAAATGACTGTTAATCATTGGGTCCCTGGTTCGAGCCCAGGTCGGGGAGCCATCCAAACGCAAAAAAGGCTTGCAGCAATGCAGGCCTTTTTTGTTTTCAGCTTTAATTTCAGGGTTAAATGGCGACCTCTACGTCATGACCACTCGACTCCTGGCACTCGACCGCCTCGGCTTGCTCAGACCAGAACAGGTTTCTCTGTTGACGAAAACGCGCTTACGGACCCAAGGCCAAATCACAACTGGCAACGCTCGACGCAATCTAGAAAATTATTTCGAGCGCTTGGCATCCTGTAACGGCCGCAATGCTGACTTGCAACCTGTTATCGCGAGACTCAGCGCTTGATAACGTCATAACCCGCAATCGCCAAAAGTGCGGGCGAAGCTTGGCGCGACGGCCATGAGGTGGGCGGCAGACAATATCTGCCGCCCACCTTGGCGCATTGGAAAACTAAAAGTGCTCCTCAACTCGAATCCGCGCCAAGTTACGATTAATGGTATTGGTACCAATACCGCGTACAGCCGACAGCTCTTCAGCCGAGTAAAAACGCCCAAACTGCGTGCGATAATCAACAATAGCCTGAGCCCGGGTGAGCCCAATACCCTCAAGCACTGCCGCTAGGGTCTCGGCATTGGCTTCATTAATGTTCACCGCCAGAGGCAGACCCTGAACCGGATCCTCGATTTCCTCAGACGGGGCGGCGCTGACCAAACCGGCAACCAGCAACAAAACGCTCAGGCTGTGCGCCCACTTTAGATTTTTTACGATCTGCATTGAAACTCCTTGTTTAATGAATGGTGTCTGGCGCGAACGTCAGAACCCATTAAAACCAGGCGCCTTCGAGACCATTCGACCAGATGATGAACAATAGTTGGAATGCCCAGAGAAAGATGGGGCGAGTGACTGCCTGGACGATGCGAAGAAGCCCTGAAGCCGTGTCGGTTATTCGCCTTCCAAGCCGAAAATCGGGCGAATCGATGCCCAACTGCGACAGCTGGGACAATGCCAACGCATTCGCTTGCCTTCAAACCCGCAATCGCCGCACCGGTAATTGGGTTTATCGGCAATCATGGCTTCCGCGAAATTCTTGAGCAGATTAAGGTTCTGCCGCATGGCGCCCTCAGCCTGACCCAGATTCACATCAATCAGCTCGATAAAACCGCGAAGCGTCGGATTCTGAGCCATCTGATTGGCGATAAAGCGTGCCAGCGCATCTGTGCCCTCTTGGTCTCGGATCACGCGCCCTAACGCTAGCACCACGGAAATCGATGGAAAGTGCGTTAAACAGTGCTCTAAATAACTGCGATACGCGACCTCACTCCCCATTTCCTGATGCGCTGTTTCCAGCAAAGCCATGGATTCGGCGACATAGACAGGTTCTTGCTCGATGATTCTCTCCAGAAAGCGGACTGCAGCCTCAGGATCACCGGCCTCAAGCGCAATTCGACCTTGCAACAAGCTAACCCGAGGGTTTTGCGCAAAATGCCCAACCGCGTCAACCAGAAAGCCTTTAGCCGCCTCTGGATCCTTTCGAGTCAAGCTCAACTCAGCAAGCTCGCACAGGTAATGGGAGATCGCGCGTTCGATCTGGGCTTCGTCTGCGCCGCCTGTCACCTGCTTAGCAATTTCAATCGCGCGATGCCAGTCACGCTCCTGCTCGTAAACCTGCAGCGCGATTTTCAGACTTTCACTGCGGTATTGTGGGTTTTCAGCAGCCAGCGTCATCGACATGGATTCCGCCCGGTCAAGCAGGCCAGCTTGCAAATAGTCTTTGGCTAATTCCATCTGCACATTATGACGGGTGGCTTGATCAAGGCGCGCCCACTGAAGAATATTTTCGTGAACAAAGACCGCTTTTTCCAGTTCACCACGACGACGCAACAGCCCCCCAAGCGCCAGATGGGTATCGATATTATCGTTGTCGACGTTGAGCTCGGTGACAAGGGTTGCCACCGCCTGATCCGGCTCGTCATTCAGTAGGTGCCTGAGACCGAGTTCATAATAGCGGCTGCTTTTGCGCTCACGGCGGCCAAGATACCACCCGGCGGCAATCGCTATCAAAATTAAAGGCAGCAGAATCCAATCGTTCACTCGGCGCCTACCTTCGCGCTCAGACCGCCAGCAATGATCACAGCCAAGTGCTCGCACAAGCCGCGCTGGGCGACCGTAGTAACGGGTTTTTAGGGTTTAAAACGATTGCAAAAGCGCTCATGAGCGACCTCGACCCAACCATCGTCCGATCAGGCTCCACAAACGTCCAAGCAAAATACCAAGAAGCAACGTACCCGCCAACCACCAAGATAAGGGGAACTCTGGCGAGCGCAGAGACAATAGCTGCAGCGACACGTCACGATTATTTTCGGTGGCCAGCAGAAACAGTACGATGAAGAGCACCATCAACGTCAGTCGAAACAGTAAGCCTTTAATCCAGTTCATCGATGCATTTCACTCATACCTTCGCAACCCACACCAATGTCCCACACGGCATCTGAGCCGGGGCTCGCGTACCGTTTGGGTAGGCCTAGTCAGATCAGATTAGCGGTCACGCTTCGTTATTAGCGACTTCCGGATTCACCCGTTCCCGAAGCTCTTTACCCGGCTTAAAGTGAGGCACGTACTTACCTGGCAAAGACACCGGCTCGCCGGTCTTAGGATTTCGGCCAACTCGAGGGGCACGATAATGCAACGAAAAGCTGCCGAACCCCCGAATCTCAATCCGTTCACCCCGAGCGAGCGCGTCGGACATATGATCCAGAATCATTTTGACCGCCAATTCCATATCCTTGGCGGTCAGCTGGCTCTGGGCAGCAGCCAGCTTTTCAATGAGTTCTGATTTCGTCATGTCCTAACTATTCCGCGTCCGATGCCGCTCGGTCCTGCTCTTGCTTGATCAAATCACCAAGCGTTGCAGGGGTCACCGCGGCCACTTCGCGTTCGCGATGCTCTTTCACAGCAGTCTGCTCATCAGCCATATCCTTCGCTTTAATCGAAACGGTTAAGCCTCGGTTCTTACGATCAACATTGATGATCTTCACTTCGATCTCATCACCAACGCTCAGGACGGTCCTGGCATCGGCCACGTGCTCGATAGACAAGTCGCCCGCTTTCAAAACGGCTTCAACATCGTCTGCCATTTGCAGAATCGCTTGTTTCGCATCCACTTCTTTAACCACACCTTTAACAATCGAGTTCTTATCGTTGATCGCCGTGTAGTCAGAGAAAGGATCCTGTTCCATCTGCTTCAGACCCAATGAAATACGTTCACGTTCAGGGTCAATGGCAAGAATTAAGGTTTCGATTTCATCACCCTTGGTGAATCGACGAACCGCTTGCTCGCCTGGCTCATTCCAAGAGATATCAGAAAGATGGACCAGACCATCGATTTCGCCTTCAAGACCAATAAAGATCCCGAAGTCTGTGATCGACTTGATGTAACCCTTAATTTTATCGCCTTTACTGTGCTGGCCGGAGAATTCTTCCCAAGGATTGCCTTTACACTGCTTAATCCCGAGCGAAATGCGGCGACGTTCTTCATCGATATCCAGCACCATCACTTCGACTTCATCGCCGACTTGAACCACTTTCGATGGATGGATGTTTCGATTGGTCCAATCCATTTCTGAAACATGGACCAAACCTTCAACGCCTTCTTCCAACTCAGCAAAACAACCGTAATCGGTCAGGTTGGTGACTTTAGCAATCGTTCGCGCGCCTTCTGGGTACCGACGAGTAATCGCAACCCAAGGATCTTCACCCAATTGCTTAAGGCCCAATGAAACGCGATTACGCTCACGATCAAACTTGAGCACTTTCACATCAATTTCATCGCCAACGGCAACAATTTCGCTCGGATGCTTGATTCGCTTCCAAGACATATCCGTAATGTGCAACAGGCCATCGATACCGCCGAGGTCAACAAACGCGCCATAATCTGTGAGGTTCTTAACAATACCCTTGAGCTCATGACCTTCTTGCAGATTCTTGAGCAACTCGTCTCGTTCAACGCTATTTTCAGCTTCGAGAACCGCGCGACGAGAAACCACCACGTTATTTCGTTTTTGATCGAGCTTGATCACTTTAAACTCAAGCGTCTGACCTTCGAGGGTTTCATTGTCTCGCAGGGGGCGTACATCAACGAGTGATCCTGGTAGGAAGGCCCGAATGTCTCGAATTTCAACCGTGAATCCGCCTTTCACTCGACCACTGATATAGCCTTCGATGACTTCTTGGTCTTCGTAAACCTTCTCTAGTACTTCCCAAGACTCGTTTCGCTTGGCTTTTTCTCTCGACAGTTTGGTTTCACCAAAGCCATCATCAACTGACTCCATCGCCACTCGGACGGTCGCGCCAATTTCAATTTCTAACTCGCCTTTTTCGTTCAAAAACTCGGATCTTTGGATAATCCCTTCGGATTTTAATCCTGCGTGAACGGTGACCCACTCTGAGTCAATATCCACCACCACACCGGTGATGATTGATCCAGACTTTAATTCAACGGTCTTTAGGCTTTCTTCAAATAGTTCTGCAAAACTCTCGCTCATGTATTTTTCCTTGGGGTTACCCCCATCGTGCCTTCCAACGTAGGCCCGTCCATTGATTGGTCATTTATTCAGCGTTGTTTGTTGGCACTGAATAGATGACTTTATTAACAACCGTCCAAATCGCTTCGTGGACCGCTTCAAGCGGCATTCCCGAGCTATCGATCACAACGGCATCTTCCGCGGGTTTCAGGGGCGCAACCGCTCGACTTGAATCTCGCTCATCTCGCGCCTGAATACTCTCCAGAAGGGCGGCAAGGCTAACATCCATATCCTTATTTTTCAACTGGTTATAGCGTCGCTCAGCGCGTATTTCAGCGCTGGCCGTCAGAAAAATTTTCACCAACGCATCTTTAAAAACCACCGTCCCCATATCGCGACCATCTGCAATCAGTCCCGGCGCTTGCCGGAACGCTTGCTGACGGTCGCCAAGGGCGGCTCGGACCCTTGGCAGCGCGGCAACGGTTGAGGCATCGACACCGGCTTGGTCGGTCCGAATGGCATCGGTCACCACGGCCCCTCGCAGCAGAACCTCAAACGGTTCGTCGCCAGCCTGTCTTGGCAGAAAGTGCACATCGAGCGTGCGCGCAACGGTTGCCACTGCCGCCGCGTCGGTCAATTCAAGCCCGTCAAGCCTCGCCGCAAACCCTGTCAATCGATACAGCGCGCCACTGTCGAGCACATGAAACCCAGTGCGCTGAGCTAAATGCTGGGTGACGGCGCCCTTGCCGGCGCCACTCGGCCCATCAATTGCGATCACAACGGGATCTGTCATACATCTGCCTCATTTATCCGTTTCATCTGTCAAAGTATGCGCTTATTCGGTCTGTGTGTGACCTGACCGTACCGGATGATCTGTTATCTCTGTGGAAATATCCGTTACCACAGTGGCAGTAACCGATGCTCAACGTATCCCGCGGCCCTGATTAAAATCCCGAGCGGCTTTTATACGTTAACCCAGTACAAGCAAAGCCCGCTTTCCATACCCGCAATACGCTAAAAACTTGCGCTTTATCGCCGAGTGATCGCGGCATGACAGCGCAGGCATTCCCGAACCGCCCCTCACTGCGGCGCCATTATGGCGTCTCGTCACAGCACCTCAGTCGCGCCTCGTTCAGACAGGCCTTTCAAAGACCTCATTGAGGCACCTTACGAGTTAGCTCGCATCCTTAATACCGATCACATGCTTTGGGTTCTGCTCAGGTTGCACCCCCCAATTCTCGCAACACCAAGCGCTGACCCAACCCTTATCGGGTTTTATTAGCTGATTTTGCTTGCAAGTCTGTAAAATAATCACGCGCGCTTTTTGCACGGGATAACCGCTCCAGTAGCGCACCTGACGCGTCTTCTTCAATTAGAGTCGCGGTGACCTCGAGTGCTTCGATAAAGGTTCGGAGCCGATGCAATAGCGGTTGCTTATTGGTCAGAAAAATATCATGCCACATCACGGGGTCACTGGCCGCAATTCGGGAAAAATCCCGAAACCCGCCAGCGGCATACTCAAACACTTCGCGTTCATCGCCAAAACCCGCGAGCACATCAACCAAAGTATAAGCAAGTAGGTGCGGCAGATGACTGGTTTGCGCCAGGATATCATCGTGATGCGCAACACTCATCACCACAACTTCTGCGCCCAGGGCTTGCCAGAGATGGGTGACAAGCTCAACGCAATCCGCCCGAGCGTCATCGCCTGGCGTTAAAATCACTTTGTGGGCTTCAAACAAATCGGCCCGAGCCGCCCGCACCGAGTGTTGCTCAGAACCTGCGATGGGATGAGCGGGGACCCAATGATTCGGCAACTGGCCCCATAATGTTTCCGCCAGCGCAAAAATAGGCCTTTTAACGCTCCCGACATCCGTCACAACCCCAGAAAAGGACGCAAGCGATGGCAATAAAACGGGTAATTGCTTTACGGGGACACACAAGCAGATAACATCCGACACCCGCATCAGATCGTTGATCGTCGGTGAAATTTCATCGATCAGGCCTTCGCTTAGGCCGTAGGACAAGGCGTCATCAGAAACATCCAAGGCTGCAATTCGAGTTTCGGGTAAGCCGCGCTTGAGACCCGCCGCGATCGAACCGCCGATCAACCCAAGGCCAATGAGTCCAAGGCACTTCATTATCGGGGTAACACTCGACCCAAGGCCTCAAGGAAAATTCGATTCTCTTCTGGCGTCCCGACTGAGACCCTCAAATGATGCGGCAAACCGTACACCCCGATGGGCCTTACAATGACCCCTTCCGTCAATAACGCCTGATAAATTGGCAATGCGTCTTGCGCCAGATCAAAGCACACAAAATTCCCAACCGATGGAATGACGGCAAGGGACAGTTCCGCAAGCCCCGCATTGAGATCACGCAATCCTTGCCGGTTAACGGCAACGCCCTGCGCCACATGCGCGGGGTCGTCCAAGGCGATTAGGCCGGCAGCGAGCGCCATCGCGTTCACATTAAAAGGCTGACGAATCCGGTTCATCAGATCGGCCACATCCGGATGGCTGACCGCATAGCCGAGCCTCAGCGCGGCAAGCCCATAGGCCTTGGAAAAGGTACGCGTGACAACCAAGTTCGGATATTGGTCCAACAAGGTCAAACCATTGGGATAGTCTGGATCATCGACGTATTCAACATAGGCCTCATCCAAAACCACGAGTGTTGTTGTCGGCACCGACTTCAAAAAGGTTTCCAGAGCATCACGACGAACCCAGGTTCCGGTCGGATTATTAGGATTCGCAATAAAAACAATTCGCGTCTGATCATCGATCATTGCAAGCGTTGCCTGCAGATCTTGCTGATAATCCACACAAGGCACCTCTTTTAAGGTTGCCCCAAGGCTTTGGGTCACCAAGGCATAAACTACAAAGGCGTGTTGTGATACAACGGCGTTTAATCCCGGCTTCAAAAATACCCTCGCCAATAACTCAAGGACATCGTTCGAGCCATTGCCAACCGTCAGGCACGGTATCGCCACACCCAATTGTTCAGACAGCTTCTGTTTGAGCTGAAAAGCACTGCCATCAGGATAGCGCGCACAATCTTTTAAAACCGCGCCCAAATTTGCTTGCAGCTGTGGCGTCGGGCCGAGCGGGTTTTCGTTGCTGGCCAGTTTTACAATTCGGCTAACACCCAGCTCCCGCTCCAATTCCTCAACGGGCTTACCGGGCTGATAAGGGGCGAGGTTCAAGACCCCTGCATTGGCTGACTTAAAAAAATCCATGGTTATACTCTCAATGCTCGGGGATAGCTCCCCAGTAATTTAACCTCCAATGCATCGCGACCAACTTCCTCTAATACTTTCCGAATGTTCGGGTCCGTACTGTGGCCATCAAAGTCGATAAAAAACACGTACGACCACATCCCTTGCTTTGACGGCCGAGTTTCAATGGCCGTTAACGAAATATCGTGCCGATGGAAGGGCTCGAGCAATGAAAATAGAGCGCCGGGACGGTTCTGGGTTGATACCATAATTGAGGTTTTATCCGCGCCACTTGGGCCGACGGGTTCGCGCCCGACGACCAAAAATCGGGTGGTGTTATCCGATAAATCTTCAATTTTTCGAGCCAGGATGGTTAAGCCGTACAAATCTGCGGCAACTTCTGCGGCGATGGCGCCAGCGCCGGGGTCTTCCAACGCCAGCTTGGCGGCTTGGGCATTACTCAAGGCATCAATCCGAACGGCATCCGGATAATGCACATCCAGCCACCGGCGACACTGACCGAACGTTTGTTGATGCGCATAGATTCTTTCGATTCGGGCATCACGCTCTAACGTCATAAAATGGTGGTGAACCTTCAACTCACACTCACCGCAAATACGAAGCGATGAGGTTAAGAAATTATCGAGTGTGTGGTTGACTACGCCTTCGGTCGAGTTCTCAACCGGCACCACACCGTAATGACAGTTTTCAGCAGCAACCTCTCGGAAAACCTCATCGACCGTCACTAAGGGCCGACCAATGACCGCCTCGCCAAAATGCTTCAGCGTTGCTTGTTGGGTAAAGGTGCCTAACGGTCCGAGAAAGGCGACCTGCATCGGCTCTTCAAGCGCAAGACAAGCCGACATGATTTGACGGAAAATCAAGGTGACTTTCTCGTGACTCAACGGCCCCAAATTTTGGTCCACTAAACCACGAAGTACCTGGGCCTCACGCTCCGGCCGGTAGAAGATCGCCGGCTCATTATTGGCCGATTTTTCTTTCACTGCGGCAACTTCGAGCGCGCATTCAGCGCGGCGATTCAGAAGCGTCAGCAGTTCTTGGTCCAACCGATCAATTTCAAGTCTCAGCGCCTGAAGCGCTTGCCCTTGATCGATTGGATCAGTCATTGCCGGGATCCCCGAGCACATCATCCGGCGTGGATTGAACGGCGCTTTCAGACGCGGCCGCAGACTCGTTTTCGCTGTCATCTTCGAAATCGCTGTCCAGTTCATCTAATTCAGGCTCTTCAAACGAGGCCAGGCCCACGAGCGATTCACCCTCACTCAAATTGATTAACCGAACCCCTTGGGTATTGCGACCGAGGGTTGAGACTTCATCAACCCGGGTCCGAACCATCGTTCCCTGATCGCTGATTAAAAGGACTTCAAAGCCCGAGCCAACTTCAGCCACGCCAACCAAATCCCCATTACGCTCGGACAGCTTCATCGAAATCACACCCTGACCGCCCCGACCGATCACCGAAAACTCTTCAACCGGTGTACGCTTACCGTAGCCTTTCTCACTGGCCAGTAACAACACACCCTCAGCATTCGGGATAATCAGCGCGATCACTTGTTCGCTCGCTCGCAGTTTAATCCCGCGGACGCCTCGGGCACTTCGACCCATAGCCCGCACATCTTGTTCTTTAAACCGAATGGCGCGACCGCCGGAACTGAACAGCATCACATCGGAGGCGCCATCCGTTACCGAGGCGCCAATCAAGGTATTGTCGTCTTCAAGTTCGATCGCAATCAAACCGGAGCTTCTTGGCCGCGCAAAGTCCATTAAGGGCGTTTTCTTAACCGTTCCGTTGGCTGTCGCCATTAAAATAAATTGGTCCTCGTTATAGCCCTCAATGGGTAATATGGCGGTAATGCGCTCACCCTCCGTCAACGGCAGAATATTGATGATCGGGCGGCCACGGGCGGCGCGACTGGCTATTGGAATTTGGAAGGTTCGAAGCCAATACACTTTCCCGCGATCACTAAAGCAAAGCAGCGTGTCATGGCTGTTCGTCACCAATAGCTTTTCGATAAAATCTTCTTCTTTAACAGCACTGGCTGAGCGACCGCGCCCACCGCGCCGTTGTGCTTGATAGTCTGATAAGGGTTGCGTCTTGGCATAGCCGCCATTTGAGAGCGTCACGACCATGTCTTGCGGCGTGATCAAATCCTCCATGTTGAGGTCTTCCTGGGATTCTACAATCTCAGACCGCCGCTCATCGCCATATTCATCCCTGATTTGAATCAACTCGTCCTTGATCAAAGTCATCAACCGCTCGGGCAGCATCAAGATCTCCATCAAATCGGCGATGTTGTCGATGATTTCGCGATACTCTTCAAGTAATTTTTCCTGCTCTAAACCGGTTAGCCGATTGAGTCGCATCTCCAAAATCGCCTGCGCCTGCTCGGGCGATAGGAAATACAATCCATCCGCCTTTAAGCCATATTGCGGACCCAAGTCATCCGGCTTGGCCGCATCGGGCCCCGCCCGTTCAAGCATCTGAGTAACGGTTTCCGATGCCCAAGCCCTCGCCAACAATTTCTCTCGGGCTTCTTGGGCATCGACACTCGTTTTTATCAGTTCGATCATTGGATCGATATTCGAAAGCGCAATCGCCAACCCCTCCAGCACATGGCCCCGGGCGCGGGCTCGACGGAGTAAATAGACCGTTCGACGGGTCACCACTTCGCGGCGGTGGACAATGAAATACTCTAAAACTTGCTTGAGGTTGAGCACCCGAGGCTGATTATCAACCAGGGCAACGAGATTAATCCCAAACACGCTCTGCAGTTGGGTCTGAGCATAGAGGTTATTTAAGACAACCTCTGGCACGACATCCCGTCGGAGCTCGATCACCAAGCGGGTTTCCTTGGCAGACTCATCCCTGAGATCGGTAATACCCTCGACTTTCTTCTCTTTGTGGAGCTCGGCAATTTTTTCAATTAATTTTGACCGATTCACCTGATAAGGAATCTCGTGAACGATGATGGTTGATTTGCCCGTTTTCTCATCAAGAATAATCTCGCACCGAGCGCGCATCACAACCCGACCATGGCCTGTGCGGTAAGCCTGAACAATACCGGCTCGACCATTAATGATTGCCGCGGTTGGGAAATCCGGACCCAGGATATGCGCCATTAGTCCATCGACCTCAAGGGTCGCGTCATCGATCAAAGCAATCGTGCCATTGATAACTTCGACTAGGTTGTGCGGCGGGATATTGGTCGCGAAACCAACCGCGATACCGCTTGAACCGTTCACAAGCAGGTTTGGAAATCGCGCTGGCAGCACTTCCGGCATCTTGAGTGTGCCGTCGTAATTATCAACGAAATTAACGGTCTCTTTATCTAAGTCGGCTAATAATTCGTGGGCGATCTTCGCCATCCGCACTTCGGTGTAGCGCATTGCAGCGGCCATGTCGCCATCAAGCGACCCAAAGTTACCCTGCCCATCAACCAGCGGGTACCGCAGCTGCCAGTTCTGAGCCATGCGAACAATCGTGTAATAAGATGCCGTGTCACCATGGGGGTGGTACTTACCAATAACGTCCCCAACGATCCGAGCTGACTTCATATACGGCCGGTTATAGGCATTATTTTGTTCGCTCATCGCGAACAATACGCGCCGGTGCACTGGCTTTAATCCATCCCGGACATCGGGTAAGGCTCGCCCGACGATGACACTCATGGCGTAATCCACATAGGACTGACGCATTTCATCTTCGATGTTGATGGTTCGGATATCGTCGTGTTCGAAATCGGTCATGGTTACACTATCTTCTTATGCAAGTTATGAAAACGTTGTTCCGAAAGCATCCTGTTGGGCGTGCGTTCGACCTACTTACCAGCGCGCCGTTTTTCAGCACACCTTTCACTTTTCACAAAACCTTTCACTGATTGATGCATCGCTCACGAGACACGTCTGTTTTAAGGTTTATTTTTTTAACGCGTTATTTAATACCACTTTGGGACTTCATTTTAGGGGCTTCATTTTAGGGGCTTTTGCACGGCTCTTTTAGGGCCACTGATTTGTTCTGCTCGCTGCTTTGTTCCCTGCTTTGTTCCCTGCTTTGCTCGCTTCGGCGCTTCATTCTTTTCATCAGGCTATGATCAATACCGTGATTCGATTTTTTAAGGCCCGGGCTTTAGGCACCCGCCTTAGCCTCACTTAAATTGTGCCTTATTTTAACTCGCGCCTTGAACTCGCGCCTTGAACGCGCGCCTTTAACCGGCGTCTTTCAACCGCGTCTTTCAACCGCGCCTTTCAACCGCGCCTTTCAACCGCGTCTTTCAACCGCGCCTTTAACCAGCGCCTTATCTTGGCGCCCGGTTGTTGGCTGACGCCAACGGCTGATGCCTCGAACCTGCCCGCATCACACGCTCAAAAACCTGCCGTGAATTTTCTGAATTCAGGCGTCTTGCTTCCTCAAAGTTTTTAACGTTTTGAGGCAAAATAGGCTTCTTGTAAATTGCTCTTAGCGATTTCCGATGCCAACTAAAACGGTTAGAAACCTCCTTATTTTGCCGCTAAAAACCCGGCAAATATTAAATTTGGGCCGGTTCAGCACGCCTAAACAAAACGCCTCAGCACAGCTCCTCACGCTGCCGTGAATACTAGCACAATAGGGCCTAAAAACCTACCCGGTGTACCGCCAATAAGGCGTCGCAAGTCATTGTATTTAATGATTTTTAATTGATGTTTTTGCCGTTAAACTGAAACCCATACGAAGGCTCGAAACAGGACTCGACAACATGACCAATCTTGAGCGCTTGCAACCTCAGTGGCTACTCCCCATCCGCCCGAGCGCCACACTGCTGACGGACCATGATCTAATTCATCAAAGCGGCCGGATTGTGGACCTTCTGCCGCGCCAGGCGGCGAGCACACAATACCCGAACGCCAATATTCTACGGCTGCCCGGCAAAGTACTCATGCCAGGCCTCGTCAACTGTCATGGTCATGCCGCAATGACCTTGTTGCGGGGGTATGCCGATGACTACAAGCTCATGACCTGGCTCAATGACTATATTTGGCCCGTCGAGGCCAAGGTGGTGTGCGCCGCGTTCGTGGAAATTGGGGCCTGGCTTGCCGCAACCGAAATGATCCAGTCTGGCACGACCTGCGCAGCCGACAGTTACTTTTTTCCCCAGTCCACCGTACAAGGCTTTGCCAAAGTGGGTCTGCGCAGTCAAATCACAACCCCAATCTTGAACTTCCCAAGCGCCTGGGCAGACTCAGAACGCCACTACATCGATCAAAGCTTAGCGTTCTTTGAATGGGCTGCGGGGCGACCGAGGTTAACCAGCGGATTTGCGCCGCATGCCCCCTACTCCGTATCCGATACTGGCTTTGAGCAGATCCTTAAATATAGCAACGACCTGGCATTACCCATCCACCTTCACCTGCATGAATCAACCGAAGAAATCACCCTTCATCAAACCGAAAACGGCAACCGCCCCATGGCAAGACTGCAGGCATTGGGGCTCATCAACTCGCGTCTTCAAGCTGTGCACATGACCGATCTCACCGAGACCGAAATCGACCAACTGGCCGCGGCCCAGGTTGGGGTTGCGCACTGCCCTGAGTCCAACCTGAAGCTTGCCAGCGGTATCTGCCCAACCCACACGCTCATCAAGCAGGGCGTGACGGTCGCGCTCGGCACTGATGGCGCCGCCAGCAATAACGACTTAGATATGTTCCAGGAGTTGCGTACTGCCGCGCTGCTGGCCAAGGTCAGTAGCGGCGACCCAACCGCACTAGACGCCTTCAGCGCACTCGAAATGGCAACGATAAAAGGCGCCGAGTTTTTGGGTTTATCCCATTTGATTGGCAGTCTTGAGCCCGGAAAAGCCGCCGACATGATTGCGGTCGATCTGAGCGACATTCGACATCAGCCGGTGTATCATCCGATTTCTCAAATAGCCTATACAGCAACCGGCCAAAACGTCACGCATACCTGGGTCGCGGGCGAGTTATTGTATGCAGAACGACAACACCAATCGTCAGATGTCACCGCCCTCGCCGCCGAGGTCGGGCACTGGCAAGCCAAAATCCAAGGGATGTCATGAGCACCTCACAGAACGTTGATCCGATCGAAATCCAGAAATTCGAGGACATGGCGCGCCGATGGTGGGATCCCAATAGCGAATTCAAACCGTTGCATCAAATCAACCCCCTTCGCATGCGCTACATCGCGGATCGGGCAGCGCTCGCCGGCAAACGCGTGCTCGATATCGGATGTGGTGGCGGATTATTGACCGAGGCCTTGGCGAAAGCCGAGGCGCACGTGACGGGTATCGACATGGGCATCCTGCCCTTACAAGTTGCCAAGCTCCACCAGCATGAGAGCAACCTTGAAATCGAGTATCTTCAGACCACGGCTGAAGATTATGCGGAACAGCACGCTGGCACCTTTGATGTCGTCACCTGTCTTGAAATGTTGGAGCATGTTCCCGACCCCGGATCGATCATTAACGCGTGCGCCAAACTTTTAAAGCCTGGGGGCGATCTCTTTGTCTCAACCATCAACCGCAATCCGAAGTCTTATCTGTTTGCGATCATCGGCGCTGAATACTTATTGCGGCTCTTACCTAGGGGCACCCACGACTATCAAAAGTTTATTCGCCCCTCAGAGCTTGCCAGCAGCCTGAGAACCTATCAATTTGATCTGCGTGACCTCAAGGGCATGACCTATAACCCGATCACTCAGCATTATGCCCTGGGCTCCGATACCGACGTTAACTACCTGATGCACGCTGGCTATGAACCCACAGGCCTTTAACACCGAGCCCGGGCGCATCGAGGGCCGCGTGATCCTCATTACCGGCGCCACATCCGGCATTGGCCGCTGCTTGGCGCTGGGCCTAGCCCAGCGTGGGGCGACGGTCTTGCTATTGGGCCGAGACATTCCAAGCCTTGAAGCGCTTTATGATGACATCAAAGCGCAGGACTATCCCGAGCCCGGGATTGTGCCTTTTGATCTTAGCCACAATGACCCGGAAAGGCTGGCAGCGCTCAAACAGGTTATTAGCGAACGCTATGGCGCATTGCACGGCCTCATCCACAATGCGGCGATCCTGGGTGACCGGGTGCCCTTTGAGCATTATAAAATGACCACTTGGGCCGAGGTGTTCCGCACGAATTTCGAGGCCCCCGTTGCAATGACGCAAACTCTGCTGCCCCTGCTGCAGCAATCACAGCGCAGCGCACTGATCTTTACAAGCTCGAGTGTTGGTTACGCACCCAGAGCCTATTGGGGCGCTTATGCCGCCTCAAAATACGCGCTAGAAGGCCTTGCAACCCTGCTCAGTGAAGAGCTTGAAAACACATCCGATATTCGAGTGAGCGTCGTGAACCCCGGAGCGACCCGGACGAAGATGCGCCAAGCCGCTTTTCCATCTGAAGACCCAGAGACGGTCAAACCGCCAGAAGATCTTGTCGCACTCTACGTCTATCTGCTCTGTCCAAACTCAGAGGCGCCGCGCGGTTATCGTTTTGAGAGTGACGGCAGTCACCAGCCCCTCGTGCGCAGTCCTAGCGATTAGATCGCCCTTTTCGAGGCACGGCTCTTGGGGGGGGCGTGAGGCCGCCTAGCTCATAAAGATCCTGCTCGTCTTTCTCAAGAATCTCGATATAACGGCCAGATTTTACCGCCGCTGGGATAAAGAAACTGCCAAACCGCACCCGTTTGAGCCGACTGACCGTGAGCCCTTGCGACTCGAATAATCGGCGAACCTCTCGGTTTCGACCTTCGGTCAGAGCGACGTAGTACCACTGATTCGCCCCCGATTCGTCCCGGCCCTTTCGGACATCAGAGAATTTTGCGACACCATCTTCCAACAAGACACCATCGGTCAGCGCCTGCAATTGCTCATCGCTCACCTCGCCCAGAACCCGCGCCGCATACTCACGATCAATATTGCTGCGAGGATGCATCAAACGATTCGCCAGTTCACCGTCGGTGGTCAAAAGCAAAAGCCCACTGGTATTAAAATCGAGCCGTCCGACAGAGATCCAGCGCTGATTGTTCAGCTTTGGTAACCGACTAAAAACCGTCGGACGGCCTTCCGGATCGTCGCGCGTGCAGATTTGGCCCGTCGGCTTGTTGTACAGCAAATGTCGATGTCGTTGCGAGACTTGCATAATCGTCTTACCATCGACAACGATCTTATCCTCGACGCCGACTCGGTCACCGATGGTGGCGACCTGCCCATTGACCAAAACCCGGCCAGATTCAATCCAAGTTTCCATCGTTCGGCGACTGCCAAATCCCACAGTTGCCAAAACCTTTTGTAGCTTTTCAGTCATCTCGGCCGCGCCTGTGTGATGGTCTTAATGGGGCGTATCGTCGTCATCAGCATCCTCCGAAAAGGCCGCTTTAAGAATATCTGCATTCGTATCCCCCGACGATGCGGGTTCGAATTCTGACTGATCGGCCGGCGACTCAGACCCGCTTACCGCCACATCGGGCGATGAGGCGCGCACAGATGACGCGTCATCAGAGGACACATTGCTAACTGCGTTGTCACGACCATTGTCGTCATCATCGTCATCGTCATCGTCATCGTCATCGGATCTTAAAACACCGATCGATTGGGCATCCGACCCAACAACCCTGTCATCTTTGCTCGCTGAGTCGTCATCATCCGCGTCGTCGTCATCGGCATCATCGGCGTCATCGGCCAGCACGGGTGGCGCCATCACTCGACGTATGTTTTCGCGAATGGTATCCACGGTTGTTGCGACCTCATCGAGATCCGTATCTTCAAAGATTTCAGCTTCGATATCCTGATCACTCAAGGCGATGGTTTTTATTTCGATCAAAGGCTCGTCCAGATCTAAACGGTTCGTCATCTCATCCAGATCCCGGATCTCAGATAGCGTTGGCAACTCGTCTAAACTCGCCAAATTGAAATAGTCTAAGAAACTTTTGGTGGTTGCATACATCGCAGGTCGACCTGGCACGTCCCGATGGCCCACGATCCGAACCCATTCCCGCTCAAGCAGGCTGCGAATGATATTCGTTGAAACCGCAACGCCTCGAATCTCTTCAATATCGCCGCGGGTAATCGGCTGCTTGTAGGCAATCAACGCAAGGGTTTCGAGCAAGGCACGCGTGTAGCGCTGAGGTCGCTCCTCCCAGAGTCGACTGACCCATTCGCCATACTCGGCCCGGACCTGGAATCGATAGCCACTGGCGAGTTTCTTTAACTCGAAGCCTCGATCCTCACAATCGGTCTCGATGTCTTCGAGTACCGCACGGACCTCATCTCGAGTCGGCGGATCCATCTCGAACAACGACATCAAATTGTCGAGGGACAAGGGGCTTTCCGACGCCAAAATTGCGCCTTCAATAATTTGTTTTAATTTCTTTTCCAAGGTCATAAATTTTGCTCGGCATTATCAGCAACGATCGCAGCCATCCGCAGCCGAATGTGAATTGGCGCAAAGGGTTCGGTCTGAACGAGTTCGATCAAGGATTCTTTAATCAATTCCAGCATCGCGATGAAGGTGACGACAACACCGGCTCGACCTTCTTCAATGCTAAACAACTCAACGAAAGCTTGGTACTGATCTCCGCGTGCTTGGATCCGAGCCAAAATATGGGACATCCGCTCGCGGGTCGATAGCGGCTCGAGGCGAATCTGATGGCTCGCATTCTGATCGGTCCGCCGCAGGACGCCTGCAAGTGAAATCAGCAATTCCTGAAGCTCGACATCGGGCAAGGGCTTCGGCTGAGTGGACACGGGTGCGTCGGCATTGGCCACCCAAAAATCCCGATTCGATCGGGGTAATTCATCGAGATTGAGCGCTGCCGTTTTAAACTGCTCATACTCTTGCAACCGCCGAATCAGCTCAGCCCGGGGATCATCCTCTTCAGGATCCACTTCTGACTGCCGAGGCAGCAACATGCGCGATTTAATTTCAGCCAGCATTGCGGCCATCACCAGATATTCTGCGGCCAGCTCAAACTGCAGCTCCGTCATCAAATCGATGTACTGCATGTATTGCTGGGTAATTTCCGCGACCCGGATATCTAAGATATCCAGGTTCTGTCGTTTGATTAGATACAACAATAGGTCAAGCGGCCCTTCGAAGGCCTCAAGAAAGACTTCTAGGGCATCCGGCGGAATGTAGAGATCTTCGGGTAATTGCGTATAGGGCACGCCGGCCACAAGCGCCAATTCACTTTGTTTTCTAAGGGCCGGTGGTAAATGCGCAACCTTCGACTCAAATGCCACCAAATCCGGACCGTCCATCAGAGCGACCTATAATCCAAGCCCATTGCGGCTCGAACCTCTTCGAGGGTCTCTTTGGCCTGGGCCCGCGCTTTCTCGCAACCCTCAGCAATAATACTTCGAACCAAGTCCGGGCTCTCTTCAAATTGCAGCGCCCGCTCACGCATGGGCTGCTGCTCTTGCAGAATCGCTTCAATAAGTGGCGCCTTGCAATCTAAGCAGCCAATGCCAGCCGACATACAACCTTCGGTAATCCACGCCTGGGTGGCCTGGTTCGAATAAATCTTATGTAAATCAAATACGGGACACTTCTTTGGGTCGCCTGGATCGGTCCGCTTTACCCGCGCTGGGTCTGTCGTCATCGTTCGGACTTTCTTGGTGACCGAGTCGGGATCCTCCCGCAAGGATATGGTGTTGTTGTAACTCTTAGACATTTTCTGCCCATCAAGGCCGGGCATAACGGGGTTTTCGGTGAGCAGCGCTTTGGGCTCTGGCAGGATGATTTTCCCGGAACCTTCAGCGTAACCCAATAATCGGTCCCGATCCCCCAAGGATAAATTACCCTGGCTAGCAACCAAGGATTGCGCGCGGCTGAGCGATTCCTCACTGCCTTGCTCAACATAACTGCGACGAAGCTCGCGATACAGCTTGCCATTCTTTCGACCCAATTTTTTTACTGCTTCTTCGGCGGCCTTAGCAAAGCCATCATCTCGACCGAACAGGTGATTAAATCGTCGAGCCAGTTCCCGGGTCATTTCAACATGGGGCACCTGGTCGGCGCCAACTGGCACTTGCCCGGCGCGGTAAATCAGAATATCGGCGCTTTGGAGTACGGGATACCCTAAAAAGCCGTAGGTCGACAGATCGCGATCGCGCTGTTTGCTCACCTGATCTTTAAAGGTCGGAACCCGCTCAACCCAACTGAGCGGCGTGATCATCGACAACAGCAGATGCAGCTCGGCGTGCTCAGGCACTTTGGATTGAATGAACAAGGTTGTCGAACTGGGATTGACCCCCGCCGCGAGCCAATCGATCACCATTTGCCAGGTGTTTTCTTCAATCAGGCGGGTTTCTTCATAGTGACTGGTCAGGGCATGCCAATCAGCGACGAAAAAGAAACTTTCGTATTCGAGCTGTAGCTTTACCCAATTTTTCAAGACCCCATGGTAATGACCAAGATGTAAGCGGCCCGTTGGGCGCATACCAGACAATACTCTGGATTGAGATTCGTTAAGACTCAAGCAGTTACCTATTTAACCCATTGATCGCAATTTGGTGGTTTTTTGGTGATTTAAGAACGAACTAACTGGCTAACATCAAATGATACCAACGCAACCACTCGGCCCTTTGTCAGATTATAACCGGCCAGCATTGCAAAGTCTCAGCTTAGACACCAAATAGTGTCGGATCACCGCAACCACGCCGGAGGATGGCAGGCGTTGCGCCGGTAAAGTCCACAACGGTCGTGGGATCCAATCCACCGTATCCGCCGTCAACAATAATCTCAACCTCCTGCTCGAGGGACACTTTGATATCAAATGGGTCGTTCAGGGGGTATTCATCTCCAGGCATCATGAGCGTCGTACTCACCAAGGGGCCGCCAAAAGCCTCTAAAATAGCGCGGATAATCTGATGATCCGGCACTCGAAGCCCAATGGTCTTCCGCTTTGGCTGAACCAATCGTTTTGGGACCAACTTACTGGCCTCCAAGATAAACGTAAAAGGACCGGGGGTCGCCTGCTTCAAGGCCCGATAAACCGGGTTGGGAACTTGGGCGTACAAGCCCAAATCTGACAAATCGCGGCACAGCAGCGTGAACTCGTGGTCATCCTTTAACTGCCGTATTCGACGAATCCGGTCCATGCCACGCTTGTTGTCCAGGCTACACCCAATCGCATAACAGGCATCCGTTGGATAGACCACCACGCCGCCCTGTTTCAAGCAATCTGCGACCTGAACAACCAACCGATTCTGCGGATTTTCTGAATGAATATTGAAGAACTGACCCATGTCTTCAATCTGACACAAAGCGTATCGGACCACAACCTTTAACCCCTTTTGCGAGGTCGGAAAACACAATTTTCGGCAACCTTTGAGAAATGCGTTATCATCCGATCAAATCAAATTTCAGCGGTCCCATGACAAAAATTTTAGAATTTGCAACGCCCATCGTATTTTTCGCCTGCTGGGTGATGACCGACGATATTTTCTTCAGCACCAAAGCGCTGATTGCGATGGTGTGCCTTCAAGCCGGTTTTGAGTACTACCTAACCAAGAACCTTAAAACGATGACTAAGGTGCTACTCGCCAGCGTTTTAATCATGGGTGGCCTGACGATCGCCTTTCGGGATGAGACCTTTATTCTTTGGAAGCCCACCATCATTAATTGGGTTCTGGCCGTTCTCTTGGCCGGCAGTCAGTTGCTGTTTGGCAAAGCGCTCTTACGCAGCGTCCTGGGTAAACAGATCCAACTCCCGCAATCGGTATGGTTTCGATTGGGCTACGGCTGGGCCCTTGGGTTTTTCATTGCCGGCAGCTTAAACCTTGTGATTGCCTATCAGTTTAGTCTAGATTTCTGGATGAAATATAAGCTCTTTGGTGGACCTGTGTTGACCTTTGCTTACATCATTATGACCGTCACCTATTTAAACCAAATCGGTGCGCTCACCGAACCCAAAAAAGACTCCACGGAGTAAACCGCATGCTCTACATCATTATCGGAAAAGATCGATCCAATAGTTTGGCAGACCGCTTAGCGGTCAGGCCCGCGCACCTTGATCGGGTTCAGGCCTTGCTGGATGCCGGCCGGTTAATCATCGGCGGCCCCATGCCGGCCATCGATAGTGAAACCCCGGGCGAGGCTGGGTTCTTGGGCTCAGTCATTATCGCGGAGTTTGCTTCATTGGACGCCGCCAAAGCTTGGGCTGAAGCCGACCCTTATACCCTGACCGGGGTCTTCGAAACGCTTGAGGTGCACCCTTATAAACAGGTTCTGCCATGAAACCGTTGCTGGGTCTTATGTGCCTGGTCTTCAGCGCCGCAAGTGTTGCCGAAACGCTCTACATTCGCGACACCCTGTATTTACCCCTACGAGCAGAACCGATCGACGACTCGGAACTGATCCGAAAAGGCTTAAAAAGCGGCACGCCGCTCGAGAGCCTTGGCGCGTTAACCGACAACGGCTACCGGTGGGTCCGTTTTGAAGAAGACAATGGCAACCTGGTGGAAGGTTACATCCAGGATCAATATCTTGTGAATCAACCCAT
>Ga0115004_10000507_pt1 | contig 29553 bp, 27 predicted proteins | sample ArcticOcean_MG_C_10_FD_88737 | JGI IMG/M metagenome (GOLD analysis project Ga0115004, IMG submission 88737) | Marine microbial communities from western Arctic Ocean - ArcticOcean_MG_CB11_90 | ecosystem: Environmental > Aquatic > Marine > Oceanic | place: Arctic Ocean: Canada Basin | collected... | reverse complement strand
TTTTACCAAACTAACCTCCGTGCGTTCATAATCTACCGATATTTTCATCTGTGGGTCTTTAAACCTCGCTATAAAATATTTATATTTATACGATTTATTATTAGTCCCTAAAAATATTTCAGTATAAGGAATGATATTATTAATAATATCAATCGTCCCTCTTCCATAGCCAGTCTCTTCTTCCCACTCCCGAATAGCGCAGGAGTAGTCATTTTCTTTATAATTTCGTCTACCTTTTGGAAACCCCCATTCGGGTTCTAGCCAAACACTGGTTTTATTCCGAATTATTCCTTCTAAACTAATAAACGTATTGGATAGATGGTAACCCTGTAATAATTTCGCATGCTTATCTTTAGCCATCATGTATTCATTAGCATATTGATTTTTATTTTCTCTCCATAAGTCATTCCATAGGGTATCAAACGATACGCTTGTAATATCCTGTATTTCTTTTTCAGTCATTACATCTATAATTTTCTTTAAATATAATTCATTATTTAAGGTGTATTTTCCTCTGATAAAATCTACATACCCTAACGAATTACGTCTTCGTATCATTAAATACTCATATCCTTCCGGTTTTTTCCTATGCGCAATTACTCCCATACTTAAAATTGGCTGCCTACATTTTTGATACAAGTGTCCACCCTTGCCACAGTTGTTACAAAATACATATTTACTCATGATTAAGGTTTGCCTAGTTAAGTTTATATATTTATTCATTATATAAAATGAATATGCGCAAGGATCCCAAGATATGGGGCCCACCATTCTGGTTTACCTTACATACTATATGCCAACGTTATCCCCTACATCCCAACTCGGTGATCAAAAAAAAATACTACGACTTTCTCTCTAATATTCCCATATTTTTACCACATGAACCGATTGGTGATACCTTTGCCGAACTATTAGATAAATACCCCCTAAATCCATACCTTGAATCCCAGTCCAAATTATGCAAATGGATGCATTTTATACATAATAAAATAAATACCCTGACTAACAAACCCACAATGCCATATCATGAATATCTATCTCTCTACGAATCCTACTACATCACTACCCCCCCTCCCACAAAATCCAACCTACTCTCTTTTAGCATTATTATTTCCTCCTTTATTGCCATTATTATTTATCTTCCTATATTATGAAATTTGAATTACTCCTTTTAGGAATAACCGGGTTTTTTATCGCAAATACCTATCATGACGGCAAATATGTTAAACTGCTACTCACGTGGAAAAAGTATTACACCATGGCTCTATGGGGGTTTATTGGACTATCGATATATCTCTTCATGAAGAAACACCCACATAAAACCAAAGACCTATTTAGCCATGCGAACAAAATGGTCCAATATATGCCCATCGATAAAGACTCTAAACACCTTATCACCCCAATATTTAATCTCACCAACTTTAACCCCACCACACCGCAACATAAACGTATGCTTAACTCCGGCAATACCACTAAACGATCCGTGAGCGAAACAAAAAAAAAGTATGTAGCAGCTAACCAAAATTGGTTATGTGGAAAATGCCAACAACAACTGCCAGCATGGTTTGAAGTCGATCACCAAATTAGATTAGATTCCGGCGGAACGAATCATGTAGACAATTTAGTCGCACTATGTAGAAATTGTCATGGACAAAAAACCGCAATGGAAAACTTATAATCTACCTATATTATTATGAATGATACGTATCACGCAACCAAGAATGTAATCCTTACACGAGCTTCCACCTATAAACGCATTGCTAGTAAAAATATAGAATACTTTGCAATAGGAACTTTTATTATTATATTTTTAGTGATTATATATAGTATTAGTGTAAATGACCCCAGTGGATTAATAAACAAGCATTTTAATGTATTTATATTTTTTAGTAGTATCAGTTTGTTTTATTTAATCATTAATTTGCTGGCGATTGCATTGAGAAAGAGTAAGCCTACCGGAGCAGTTTCAATCATTACACTACAGCATATAAATGTTTCTTTAGCGGTTATTAGCATATTATATATTATTTTCAAACTTAAACTATTTCATCTAAATTTTACCTCGGCGATAGTAAATATTTTATTGTTGGCATGTGTAGTAGTTATAATAAAAATAGCACAAACCGACATAAGCACCATCCGACTGTCGGATGTAACAAAGCGCATCACCTATGAATATAATCAGTTACCAAAACATACCTTTCTTATATATGCAGTAATACTGTTACTATTGATTATAATCCTCGTGGGAAATATTTTTGATCCGCTCATACGCTTCACCACATTTCCAAAATATAAACAATTAGTATATAAACCTATCTACACAAATACCCTTCATAATTATGAGTCCTTTCAATATAACTCTACCTTTAATTATCAATACGCAATTAGTTGTTGGATATACATTAATCCTCAACCACCCAACACCTCCCCCGCCTACAATAAATATTCCTCTCTACTAAATTACGGGAATAAACCAAATATCATGTACAAAGGACGAGATAACGACTTGATGATACAAATGCTAAAAGGAGAGAATAAACAAATAAAGACCTTTCACACAAAGGATGTTTTATTACAAAAGTGGAATCATATAGTCATAAATTACACCGACAATAATTTAGATGTATTTTTAAATAATAAACTAGTAGGATCTGAAGGGAACATAACTCCGTTTATGAAACACGATATGATTTCTACGGGAGAGAATAATGGCATACATGGGGGAATAAAAACAACCTATCATTTTAACAAACCGCTATATTTATGGCAAATTAATTATTTATATTCGCAAAAATAATATAGCCAGTTTATATATGAATTACTTAACGATTATAGGCATTGTTCTTATCGTAATTATCTTATATTACATTATACAATATGCATTCTCTGGCGGAACCCTAACTTCTACTTCTAGTGCAAAAAAAGCCACCACCATTTCATCGGACAAAGTAGAAGCTAAAGCCAATTTTACCTATTCGATCTGGTTCTATATTGACGATTGGAATTATAAATTTGGTAATACTAAAACCATCTTATCCAAAGGCCACCAAAATTTTGAAATAAATTTAGGAAAAGAAGACAATAATCTAAACATTGCGATTGAACTGGCTTCCAAAAATAAGCTGGTTCATCATTGTAATGTACCTAATGTCCCAATACAAAAATGGGTTTCGTGTATTGTTAGCATATATGGTAGATCAATGGACGTATATATAAACGGTAAATTAGTGCGCACATGCATTCTAGAAAATGTAGCAAAATTAAATAAAAGCGACATAAAAATAACCCCTAATGGTGGATTTTCGGGATATACCTCTAGCTTTCAGTTCATACCGGATGCAACTAACCCAGAAGAGGCCTATAATATCTATAAGAAAGGCAACGGCACCAACTTTTTAGCATCTATATTAGGAAAATATAAATTTAGAGTAGAGTTCCTTAAAGACAACCAGACAATGACAAGTTTAGAAATATAATATATTACTATTTATTATATGAGCTATTTTTCTAGTACAAAAGAATTCTTGGACTCTAATAGTCTGGTTGCAAAATTTGCATTTTTAATGTTAGCATTAATTATATTTATATTTTTATTGCGAACAGGTCTAAATATCATAGGTTGGTTATTATCTCCTAGTGGAAACGTCAAACTAATAGACGGGATGATTAACGCCCGACACAGTGAAATGTTTATACAAGACCCTAATCAAAAAAACGCAAAACCTATACTACGGTCCGTTAATAAATCCCACGGAATAGAATTCACATGGTCTGTATGGATATTTATTGACAATTTAGACGAAAACACTAACCGATACAAGCACATCTTTCACAAAGGCAATGATAAAATGAACTACACCAACACGCCTATCGGACTAAACGAACCTAATAACGGACCAGGACTATATATCACCCCCAACAAAAATGACCTTCTCGTTATTATGAATACTTTTGAAAAAATAGACGAAAAAATCACCGTGCAAGATATTCCTCTTAATAAATGGGTCAATATCATAGTTAGATGCGAAAACAAAACCATTGATGTATATATTAATGGACGCATCTCTAATCGTCATAAATGCAGCGGTGTTCCTTTTCAAAATTATGGAGACGTTTATGTAGCACTTAACGGTGGATTTCCTGGCTATATTTCTAATCTAGCATACTGGAACCATGCATTGAATACGTCCGATATTCAATCTTTAGTTGGTAGCGGGCCGAATATGTCCATGGCCGACAATAAGAATTTAACCCATAGTTCTCCTCAATACCTATCTCTCCGGTGGTTCTTTTCTAATAATACGCTAAATAAGAGCGATTACGGTGGATTATAGATTGGTAGTTGCGAGTCATAATATATATATGTTATATTATGAGCCAAATGAATTTATGGACGCGGTATAAGGTAAAATGTCCCGATAATACGCGGTTTACATTTGGACAATTAAATATGAAACGAAAAGCAGTAACCCTCCAACATAGACAAAACGCTTTCGGCATCTCTAAAAAAAATAAGTTTAACCTAATCGTTCAGGGACGATATTATAATAATAAAACCCCAACATCAGACCCGCCATGCGTAAGAGGAATAAGTTATGAAGATAGCTCTCCAGCATCAACCAATGATGTACCTGGAGATAAGAGTTTCATGATTAAAAATGATATATCCGTCCCGATTTATAATTATATTCCAGTTAAACGAACCTATAAAGGAGGGGCTAACAAATACCCATATACGGCGTGGTCTTACGGTAAAGCAGGGTTTCCTCCCAGATCAAAGGGAAGTAGCGCAGAATCTCGCGCTGCTGCTGCGAGAGAATTAAGTAACAATGCCCCTCTATATAGTAAACTAGCTTTAACCTCTTGTGATTTTATACCTTGTAGAGGTAAAACGTTAGCCGTTACATTAAATTCAGCATATCAGTATTGTTATATAGATAATTCAAGTATTATTTTAAATCCAGCTAAAGCCCCGCCCCATAAATTTAAATGGTTAGAGATACCAGATTATAGCCCGCAATATAATCTAGGCGGGGCATGGGCGTACCATGTTCCTAATGAGAATATAATACAATTAGTAACCATATACAAAAATAAACCTACTTTTTATTTTATTTATCAACCGCATACCTCAGCTATAAGTTCTATAACAGATATAACAACGAAACCATTTCTAGTATTACAAAATGATACATTGGTATCTATAAATGCTAACTTTCAGTATACATTTACCTCGGATTTAAAAACCGATTGTAGTAATATATTCTTTAATTATACCCCAAAAGACAAAGGAGTACCATTTGATACACCTACGCTAAATAGACCAACCTGGATAAAAAAACAACCTAGTCCATTATGTACGACACCTATAGAATGTTACTGGTGGAATAACGGGGACTCAACCTCATACATCAAAAAGGATATATCACTTAATTTTGGAAAGCCGACCAATGGGGACAAAAAATCCCTACAAAATATAACTACCAAACAGAAGTATGAGATAACTATAACATGCGGCAATTAACCAATCCTTTGTAGTAGCCTTAGATAAACTGCGCTCAATGTCTTCTAATTCTTCGTGAGTTAAGAAATAGACCATATAGTAATTATCATATTATATTTAAATAATATAAATTATTTTAATATTTATTATATATTAAATGAAAGCAACATACATAACTTTTTTAGTAAGTATTATTATAATAGCGTGTGTTTCTAACACAGAAGCGTTAACTAACGCCAAAGATAGTACGGATGCTATTAAACAAGAACATCGCCAGCTCCTCAAAAATATAGCGAAAGCGCAAACCGTGGAACAATCCCTTTATAACCATATAAAAACCGACCCCACAGAAACCACAAAGATAGTAAGTAGCATTAATCAGATGGCTCAATACAGAAATAAGCTATTTGATAAACTACTATCCGACTCTACCACGGCGATTAAAACCACTCCTGAGATGGAACAAAATAATATATTATTTGGAGAGATAAATGATGAATTAGGAAAAATAAACCAACAGGTATCTTTTAACAAAAACCAGAAATTCGAACATATGAAACAAGCGGAGATTAATAACTATTACAATGAGAGATCCAAAGCATATGTTAGTTTTTTTAAATTTTTATTATACTGCAGCATACCATTACTAATTATATCGGTATTAATGAATCGGAATATCATTCCTGGTATGTATGGAAACATATTAATAAGTATCGTAATATTTATTATGATATTCTGGGGAGGAGCACGATACTATGATATTATATCTCGCAATAACATGAACTTTGACGAATACGACTTGGATTGGGAATTTGATACAGGAGGAGGTTCTCTTCCGAGTGGATACCAAGGACCTTCTCTTACCGGTTGTATTGATGAAGGTTGTTGCGCTAAAGGCACTATATATGACAAAGAGAACGGAGTATGTGTACTTCCATTAGCCAAAAATTAATATAATACTATACTAAATGGATGCACCACCTAATAACCCCCAGGAGAGCGAACTATCCTTCGTGGGTTCTTCGGATACTCCAGATAGCCAAATGCAGGCACGGTTAGATAAAATGAAAAAACAATTTCCAGAAATGAAGGCTAAAATAGAAGTCGCTGCAGCACAATACAAAAAAAATACCTGCATTCTAGGCACCTCCTGTTATGATAAAGAACATCTCAGAGACCTGGAATATAAATACCATAATGCGGTAAAAGTAGAACAAACCGCTCCACGAGATACAATAACTGCTAAAAAAAATCTATATACCTTTAAATACTCGAACCATTATTGGAATAAAATGGAGAGAGATAAATATACCAAAATAGCAAACACCAAATATCATGAGAAGATTAAGCATCATCGCATACAGAATAAGGAATTAGACGTATTAATTGATTCCTATAGCAATTCCCTAACCAATCAAAGCACCCTAACTGATTATATATCAACGTTAAACACCGAAAATAAACAATTAGAGCATCAAATTCGTAATAAATTATCCACCTTGAATACAAACGAGAGAAAAGTATGGTACGAAAAGCACGAACTAGGTTTCATGAGTAATTGGACAACCTTAATGTTTTACATTTATTATATATTTGTATTAGTATTTATCTATTATTTTATAACAAAAAAACTATGGAAAGCCGGGGGATATAGGAATCATAAGATAGATATAGCGCTCTTGGCCTTTTTCGTTTCATGGGGCTTTATTAATATGCACATTAGCAGTTATCTGTTTAAAATAATCCAGTTTTTAATAGGACTTATACCAATAGACGCATATAGCAAATTATAATCTCCAGAACACTAATCATCCTCCTCATACATAATGGCAATACCTTTCCATCCACCTTTTGGATATTTACCATATTTCTTAATAAGGTGATTAATCAGTTCCTTTGGTTTAGGCATAATACGCGTTTTACCATATTGCTCCATATACCAATCCTTAAATTCTTGTGATACCTCATTCTTCTTTAGTATACCACCATCCAACACCTCAATTCTATCCTTCATAAACTCGGACAGATAATTTTGTCCCTCGCGATACTTATTACTTTTTGCCAAGACTAACGCACAATCCTTCACATTTCCATTATTTTTCACCGCCAACTCTACTAATAACGCCATAAACGCACTTTTCCATACTGAAAATTTATCTTCTAACCTTTTATTTACCTTAAATTGATATGGCTCATCCGGATCATTATCAACTGGATTCTCCATAAACTTGGCCAAATGCTCACACACCCTGATTCTTCTCCATGTACCATCATCGTCTGCCTCTATATCAAATAAGGTATTCGTGCAGACTACCAATTTAAACTGCGGAATAAAGGTCACCGTGTCCCGGAATAATGCCCTTCCTTGAATCGGATCTCCTCCCGTGATTTCCTTCATAATTCCTTCATTTATTTTATCCCCTTTCGACGGTTCCTGCATCACCGCATAACGTGTTCCTTTTAATGCTACAATTTCAGAAGAAGTTCCACCAATCGACGTTCTCTTTTGGGTAATTAATGTAATTGGAACCGTTCCCTTATAATCGCCTAATACTTTCCCCATCAACAATACCAACATTGATTTCCCATTTCTACCACTTCCCGTATAAATATTAAAGGTTTGATTCTCATTTGTACCAATTAAAGTGGACGCTAAATGGTCCCACATATATCTACGCAATTCTTCTACAGGATATAGTTGTTCCATAAATAATATTACCTCATCTAATACCGTCTGCTGAATCTGATGCTTTGGCACATAATCATAATTAGTACATTTGACAATATAATCATCCGGGCGCCCATCCCTAAAATGCCCTTCTTCAAAATCATAGACTCCATTTGTAAATCCTAACAAGTATGGTCTGCTATCTTGATCGTCTAAGAATCTATCATCATAAAATAACTCTTTCGCCTCCTTCATTATTTTATCTTTATCGGTGGTTCGCTTCAATCTATCCGCCGTAGTCGCGACAAATCGTACATATTTTTCCAGCTTTTCATACTCGTCCCCCTCCAATACCTGCAACTTTTGAGTCAACTCCCAAATCTTCCAAAAATATTTTTTATGCATTGCAGTAGATATCTTTGCTCGCAAACTATTTCCTGAATCAATCTCATGCCACCTATGTTGCTTATATTCATACCAAATATTCAGTTTAATGCTCACGCAAATATATCTACCCTTATACATATTATATAATACATTCGCTAAATCATACTCCGTTGCAGGGCGACTAGAATCGCTTATTGTTGCCTGTACATAATAATTGATGGATTCCTTCTCTATTTTTGCCAACGCGGTACTATCTCCATACTCCCTCGCCCAATAGAATACGGATTTAGACGTGACAGGTCTCTCCACATCATACATGTATTTCCACTGCTCACATAACGCTGGTATATCTTCAAACTTAAACTGACTAGATTGACTGCTAAATTTTAACCATGTAAGTAGCATGCTACTATGAGTATGGCGCAATGCCCAACCTACCTTCATCCAGTTGGTATATGACCCAGGACCATAAAATGCTTCCGGCAATATCATCGTATACTGATGAATCTCCTTTAAATTATAGTTTGAGGTACTCGTTACCATTATTTCATTATCCCCACCGTCTTCTTTCGTACTATTTTTTAAAAATAGATCCACCGCCTTATCCAACTCTTCCTGATTCGTTATTTCATTCGGATTCATACTTTCATTACTTGCTGTCGCAGTTTTTACCTTTAATTTTTTTTTAGGAATAATAACTCCCTCTTTTAACGGGAAATGTACGTGCTCTGTATATCTAGCACATAATGTCGGGAATAACTCCTTCCTATCTACCTCTTTCATATCTGTCTCACTTAACTCAAACTCACAATTATCTACATTATATTGACACGTGTAATTTTTATGTAATACATATACCTTATACTTCGGCTTGCGAGACCCCAATAACTGCCAATTCGTATAACCAACACTAATTCCTTCATCTAAAATACTATCCCAATTATTTAATAACGGCAAATCCTCCCATATATCACCAACCGACTCAATAATACGCTTGCGCAATACCTCTTGCACATTATGATCCAACTTGATTCCAAAAATTATATGAATACCATCTTTTGTTATATTATTATTGGTATCTTTGTTTACCGTCGGTTTTTGAAAAACATAAATCGGAAAAGCTACCGGCTCGAAAATCAATAACTCTTTTAACTCATCCAAATAAATCTGTAGCAAATCAATAATATGATTATCTGTATGCTGCCTTGTTTGAACCGATTCATCATATCGCAAATCTATATCAATTAGCAATGGACCCCCCTTTGATAATTGTTTTTCAGTCAAATATTCTTTTTTTTTGTTAATAAAAACATGGTTATAGTATAATTCATTAAACTCCTCAATCTCTCCACTGGATATGCTGTAAGAACCTCCGTATATTTTTTGGTCTACATCTCCTATACGAGTATGGGTTAGTTCATTCGTTCCTTTGACATATTTATGACTTTGTAAAAATATGTCAAAGGGGCTTTTAGTGTAACTAGCCATTAATTTATAATTATAAAAATAATTTTAACTCAATTTTTTCAATAATGTGAAAATATCAACTTAAACAGTGTTAAAATAAATATAGTAAATGAACGAAGATGCTATTACTAGATATACTATACAGCGATTAGTAAAAGACATTGCTGATATTACAAAAGATCCGTTGCAAGACCATGGGATATATTATAGGCATGATGATACAAATATGTTGATAGGGTATGCTTTAATTATAGGACCTGAAGATACTCCGTACCAATATGGATTTTATCATTTTAAGATAGCCTTTCCAGTGAATTATCCAGACGTACCACCGACAGTCACCTTTCTTACGAATAAAAATAGAATAAGGTTCAATCCAAATCTGTATAGAAATGGCAAGTGTTGTTTATCTATATTGAATACATGGCATGGAGATCAATGGTCAGCATGTCAATCTCTCCGATCCATATTATTAACCCTAGTAACCATTTTTAATAAAACCCCTTTTTTGAATGAGCCGGCAATAACCGACCAGCATAAAGATTATGATAGTTATCATAAAATAATAGAATACAGTAATATACATATTGCTTTTTTGGGTACCATGAACAAAAATATAGATGCGATTGATTATACCCTATTTGAGAGTGAAATTAATAAAGAATACAAAAAAAACCTTAAAAGGCTCCAATCATATGTTAAAAAAGAGGCATGGAATACATTAGACTCTGTGGAGTATACAAATGGTTTATATAGTATAAAATGTTGGTGTAATTATAAAAAATTATATGATGAAGTCATAAAATTGAATTAAATATTATATATAATATTAATATACTATGAAGTTTTGCGGTAAATGCGATAACATGTATTATATCCGCCTAAATGACGAGGACATGTCATTAACTAATTATTGCAGACAATGTGGGAATGAAGAACACAACGCGAGTAGTAATATTATTTATTCCGAGGCGACCACCTCCTATAATTCAGATATTGTAAATGAATTTACCAAACATGACCCTACCTTGCCCCGTATATCCAATATACCGTGTCAAAACGCCGAATGTATCTCTCATAAAGAGGGTGAAAAGAACGAAATTATATACATTAAATATGATGAAGTAAACCTTCACTTTCTCTATTTATGTACGAGATGTGACACTACTTGGAAAATATAATTTAAAATTGAAATATAAATATATTATGTAATACATATATAAATGTCTAGTTCAGAGGAAGAAGCCGTAGTCGATTCTGATAGCGATCTGTCGGACGAAGACAACCCAATCCTATCAGACGAGTCATCAGATGATGAGGAAGAAGACCCCGAAAGGAGTAGTTCTCAAACGCAAAACAATGTAGAGATGCAAAATTTAAATTATGAGGTAGACGAACTAGCCAATCCAGAGATATTTAGTGTTAATTTACACGAAGCACAAAATAAACTAAAACACTTTCACCCAGAAAGTGCTGTAGCTAATTATGCCGAAATACAACTCTTGACTAGAATACAGAGACAAAACGGTATAATTGTTGATCCAAATCACAAAACATTGCCTATTTTAAGCAAATATGAACGTACCAAAGTTCTAGGACAACGAGCGAAGCAAATCGAAGACGGAGACACCCCGTATATCACTATCAATAATATCATGGACCCGTATATTATTGCCTCCATGGAATTAGAAGAACGCAAAATACCATTTATTATCAGACGACCCCTCCCGAATGGTACCTCTGAATATTGGAAATTAAACGATCTGCAGGTATTATAATTTATAATTTATAAAAATTATGTAATAGATTCTCTCCCGACTTATTTTTTACTGGTTTTCCAGCTAAATGAGCACTCTTATATATTTCTCGTAACAAATCTTGTGGGGTATTATTACCAGCCTTGTATAAATGGTGTTTCTTCAAATACTCTTTTACTTCAAAAATAGGCGCGTCATTTAAAATATTAATTTCGTCTTTTATTCTTTTACGAGTGGTGTTATTTTTAATCAAAACGCCAATCTTATTATTACGTTTTCCTAAAAGAAACGTTTTTCTATTGGCCGGTTTGATAGGAGCGATAGGAGCGATAGGCGAAGGCTTGATATGGTTGTTAGGAGCGATAGGCGCGATAGGCGCGGGTTTGTTAGGCAGTATAGGTATAATAGGCGCAGACAGGATATCAACTGGTTTTGGGATAGTAATGCTAGATGGCTCGGTGGAGGAGGGTATGGTCGGAGGGTTTTTCTGGGTTAATCGCTTCCATTCCCTCATGGTTGGCTTAGTACTACCTTTTAATATTCCATATTCTGGAGCTGCCTTTATACTATAATGTGACGCCGAATTGGTGGGCTCTGACTTTGCGGGGGTGGAAACTTTCATATCTGCAGGCAAAGCCGAATGCACATTCTCTGTTTTATTTCGCGAACGCGTCTTTTTTCTTTCTTTATTAAGTTTTTGAAAATAAGAGAGATGTGTATCAAATTTGCTTAGATTATTTGGGGGGGTAGTATGGTTTTTTTGAGTGCGCATGTGTTGACGTAGGCGGTTCATTAATTTAGTTTTATTCATTTTATTAGATGAATGGGTGGAATGTTTCCTAGAAGGTTTGCTAGAAGGTTTCCCTGCTTTCACATTAAATAATTGTGGAGAGATATTAATTGTTTTGGATGAACTCATTTATACTACACAAGAATAAATGATTTCCTATTAAAACTCATTTTCTAGCATGATACGCGATAATGTGCTGCTCCTTTTTTCGGGGGTGCAACCGCCCCCCCAGAACGTGATCGCCGTCTAGCCCTATTACTATCATTACGATTCGCACCAGAAAAAGATATATATGGACCATTCGTATGTTTGCTAGATTTACCTATAGCTATATTTCGTTTTGTTTCAATATAAGAAGAGGACGATTGTCTATTCGCCCCTTCTGTTGCACCCGCTACATGCCCCACCTTTCTTTGTGGCACGAGTTTATTATTTCTACGATGATAATCGTATCCAGCATTTTGTATATATACCTGGCGCCCTCTCGAAAAAGTACTCCCCCCATCGGACGGATAATACTTTGCTGGCATCTCATTTTTAGGTAAAATCGCATTATTTCCTACAGAACGATTTATAGAATAATTCCTACCACCATTCGATATCAAAGGATACCCTGTGGGCACATCCTGTGTTTTACATTTATGAAGCACTGTTTCACAATAAGCCATATATATATACCTACATAATAAATTCCCTACTTTTCTTTTTCTAACATCTCACAAATGGCTTGATACTGCTGTTTTTTCCCACCACCATTACACCCAACCGACTTTTGATGCGCCTCATGATACGGAGTATTTCCCCAGCGATCTTTAGGATAAGCTACTACTCCTACCTCTAATAAATAAGTAACCACTAGTATATGTCCTTCCGCCGCTGCTAAATGCAATGCCGTACGCTTATCATAATCTCCCGCATCTAAACTTATTCTCTCCCCTAACTCTTTGATTTCTTCTAGATTTCCCTCCGCCGCTGCCGTAATTAACCGCTGAACCAATACTGACTCCGTTTCTTCTATCGGTTCTACACTTTCAGACGGCACCTCCATAATACCCTGGAAAATATGATACTTACTAAGGGTTTTCTCCACCAGTTTCTTACAACACTCTATACCTCTTACCGAATTACCCATCTCGTCTAATCTTGGCGACCAAATACATAATCCACCCACAGTCGGAATCACCAACAACATACATCCACTCACTCCCGATTTTGCTGGCAACCCTATCTTAAATGCAAACTGTCCACTAAAATCATACATTCCACACATATACATTAACGATAAACAATCCCTTACTACCTCCTTCTTAATTACCACCTTATTCGTAATAGGACATACCCCACCATTACTTAATGTACCTGCAATAGCCGCAGCCGTTTCACAATTCAACGTAACCGAACAACACTGAAAATATAAATTTAATGCATCCTGTATATCATTTGGTGAAGGATTATTATCAAAGGCGCCATTCTCCCTCATATAATACGCCAATGAAGTATTCCTATCCGCATGGTGCTTCTCACTCAAAAAAACCGTATTATCAAACCCTATGCTACCTACCCCTCCACATAAAGTCTCATAAAAGTCCTTTACCTTTTCAAATCTACCAGATGGTTCCATTGTCGGCTCTATCAACGAACTAATCATAATTGCCCCCGCATTAATCATCGGATTATGCGGTAATCCATCCCTATTTAGCACAAAACTATTAAATTCTCTCCCACTAGGCTCATATCCAACATGTTCATGCACATTATTGTTTAACATTCTAGCTAAACAATAATTTAATGGCTTACTACACGACTGTAAACAAAACGATGGCGTATGATCTCCTACATTAATTTGCTCCCCGGCTACCGAACAAAAACTTATTCCATACAACTCCGGATTCACCTTCGCCAATTGCGGGATATAATCTGCTACTTTACCTCCTACGGATTCCTTCGTTTCATTATAGATTTCATTTATAATTTGTTGCCACATCAAGTAGTAATAGGGTTAATTATTTATATTATTTTAATAATAAACTATGTTACATTTAATTTATCTTTTCAATATAAATGCAACTAAAAAAAATCATAGCAAGTCTGCCAGGAATATGTTATACCAGTTCTGATATAATCACTTTAGTAAAATTATATCAGTCTAAAAATGTGTCTAGTTTTCAACCATTCACTAGTATCGTATTTATTTTAACCAATTTTGCCGGTTTTATTTTTGCGAACCAACCTAATAATATCTATACCTATTTAGGATTTATGGCTCCAGCTGTAATAGACTCCATCATTATCAGTTTATACTATTATAAAGTGTCTCAATGGTCTAATATTATTATATTCCTAATAAGCATCCTTTTATGGACCACTGTCTTTTTTTGGTATGTTTTCACCTTTCCTAAAACCGTATCTAAATATAGCAATTCGGCTGGTATAATTTCGGGTATTATAAATCCTTTAGGAGTATATTTACAACTTATAAAACTATATAACACTAACGCATGTCATGGAGTATCTATTACTTCATGGTCGTTACAGTTTATAGGTAATATTGGATTATACTTTCTGACTGGTAAGTTATCCAATATATTTAATATAATACAATCCTTTTTGACGGCGTTCTTAAATCTATTAATTATCCTAAAATGCGCGACTTGGTAGACAACCCGCGTTGGCGGCCTCTCCCGATAGGAACCCCACTACCACCATAGGAATAATCGGTCGTGTTATTTTTGTGCTTATGACACGGTACGTCTCCCGCATAGCCTTCATTCATACTTTTTTCCTTCCTATATCTCGTAAAATCGGACGAATCATATACGTATTTGACATTGGTGGATGCTATCGGGGGCTTACTGCTATCACACGGCCCACCTACAACCCCATCTTTAGTGCTCATTACCATCATTCCCGGACGACTAGTTATTTGATTTGACCCACCGCACGCTGAATTAACTCGTGACAAATAGTCTCCCGCATTCATTACTGCTCTAAATCCTCCAATCGCTCTGCCCGTCTTCTCCTTACAGGAATAATTAGTATTCCATACGGATCGGAGAATATTTCTCTCCATTGCTCTGTCGTTGCCACCTTCTACTGGACCGAACTTCGGCACAGATGCCCCAATTAGATTCGGATACGTTCCATATTGCATTATATATATATTGAAATATAAAAAATTATAGAGTTATAAAACATTAATGTTAGCACCTATATTTAGCAATTTATCTAGTAACAAACCTTGGTGCAATATTCATTGATATTAATTCTTGAGACAACAACTTACACGCATACGGTATATCCACCGTAGCAAAGTCCACCCTATTATTACACGTCTTGCAAATATTAATATTCTTCTCCGCATTAAACGGCACGATCATACCACACGATTTACATACCGTAACAGTAAATTTATCGGAACAATGCAATAACCTATCGATTGTAAACCTAGCTGCTCCGTGTGAAATCATACAATCCCTTTCCATCTCTCCAAACCTCAAACCCCCTACGTTCCTGCGACCCTCTAACGGCTGCCTCGTTAGATTGGCGCACGGACCAATCGACCTGCTATGCGCCTTATCTATTACCATATGCTTCAATCTTTGGTAAAAGCATGGCCCGATAAATATAGAGGAACTTAGTTGCTCACCCGTCTCTCCATTATACATTACCTCATTTCCATGCGCCTCATACCCTACATCTAATAATTTACTACAAATAGATTTTACCGATAGATCCGTGAAACTAGTACCATCCCCAAACATTCCTAATTCTAATAATACTTTTCCTAAAAGAGTTTCTTTTAATTGAGCTATCGTCATTCGGGAAGGAATCGCGTGCGGATTTATAATAATATCTGGTTTTAAACCATTTCCACAAAACGGCATATTGGCTTCCTCTATAATATTACCTACCGTCCCTTTCTGTCCATGACGACTACTAAATTTATCTCCAATTACTGGTTTTCTCGTCGCACGAAGACGAGTCTTACAAAAGGTATACCCATCACCGTTTCTATCTATCATATTCTTATCCACATATACTTCCTCATCTGTCTTGAATATTTTACTTTCATCCTGATACTTGATAGAGGTGGTAATATCATTTCTCGCCTCTTTTATAGGCAACATCTTCGCTATAAATATATCTCTATTACGCAAAATAGTATTTTCATCTACCACCCCATCGGCATTAATTTTATCGTAATTTCCTAATTTCATACCCTTGGTATTCTTCTTATTTGGCTTGGAACGGACCTCTTGTGTACCATTTAACTTTTTATCTTCATCTTTTTCTGTATGATAGATCGTTGCCTGAAATAATCCCCTATCTATAGATCCCTTATTCAATAATACAGAATCCTCCTGATTATATCCAGTATGTGTCATAATTGCTACTATTACCTGACAACCTGAAGGTACCACATTTAAACCTAACATATTCATTATCCTAGTGTCCACCAGAGGCTTGCCCGAATAATTCAACACATATGCCGTTTTATCCATTCTCTTGTCAAAATTCGTCACATACATTCCCATCGCCTGCTTTCCCATAGCACACTGATACGTATTTCTTGGTGCCTGATTATGCTCAGGAAACGGAATGCACGATGCTAATACACCAAATAATGTACTTGGATGTATCTCACAATGAGTATATCTCATATCTGGATTGGAGTCAGTCCATTTCATCGCAATTACACTACTATTTTGCTCCATCGGATCAATATATTCAATGATGGAATCCTTCAATTTAGTCTTTAGCAACAAATCGGACCAACCCAACCCCTCCTCCTCTATCTTTCTCAATATCTTAGGCGTAAATAACAACTTATTATCTTTACCCATCCTTAACACCGGCCTAGTTAACCTACCCGCCGAATTACATATATTAATCTCTTTATTTGCATAATCAAACACTATCGACGTGTAAATATTCAATATGCCCCCAAACTTATACTCTTTGAGCATTGCATATAGCTTCAACGGCTCTTTCGCAATGCCAACCCACGTTCCATTTACAATTACTTTCACTTTATTAAAGGTATCGCATGGTTTGAGTGTTTCACACGATAATATATGGTCCTTGACGTAGGTATAAATACATTCACTTTCTGACGGGTTAGTAATGTGGGTTAAATAGCACAAATTTTTAACTACTCCAACGGAATGTCCTTCGGGAGTCTCTGCACAACAGAGGTAGAAACAACTTGTATTATGTAATTTACGCGGGGCAATTAATTTACCACTTTTGTCGATCGGGGTATTGACCCGTCTCAAATGACTTAATGCCGAAATATATGTCATTCTACTTAATACTTGCGCAACACCTACCTTTGTGCTATTATAATGTTTAATACCGAAATCTCCCGTTGATAATGCTCTCTTGAACCCATTCTCAATAGTTAATGATTTGATGATTTTATAAATATTAGTGTCATTCATAATATTGTAATAGTCTAAGGTAGTTCTCCAAGACCCTATATTAATTTCTTTGCTAACTTGTTTAGATAGGTCTTTTGTAAATTTATTATAATAATTTCTAAATAAATTATTCAACAGACTTCCACAGGTATCTAATCTCTTATTTTTATAAGCGTCTCTGTCTGTTTCAGGTAATATACCTAAAGAGACTTTAAGTAGGGTATTTGTCATGTATCCTAAGAAATAGATTTTATTTGCGTGTGTCTTACAATGCGGTAAGAAATCCCTCTCTAACATCTCTAGCAAAAAGGCTCGTTTTTTTATATATCCTTCTTCTGGGGTCATATTGAATACTATATAAGTGACATGTTTAATCATATAGTTTATAGCATCCTCTTTAGTCCCCGTTGTTTGAGCATCTAACATGGAAGCCTTTAGTGAATTTAATAATACCGGATTACACTTCTCTAAATCTAATACAATATACGACGCAATCTCCTTGTCAGATATAATACCTAACGCCTTAAATAAGATAAATAAGGGAATCACTATCTTTAATTTAGGTAGCTGGACATATAACCCAAATCCAAATCCATTATTCTTTCTACATTTCATTATAGACACCTGTTTAGGCGATATAATTTTATCATCAGGGACCGACTTAATGTCTGACATGTGACTCCATTTCGTGTTTTTTGGAGTGGTAAAACAGAATATTTTATTTTCCGCAGTACGTTCTTGTGTAATGACGGTTTTTTCAGACCCATTTATTATAAAATATCCACCTGGATCATACTTACACTCCTCTGTAATATGCTCATTCATATTCTTATAATGACTCAAAATACATATACTGGAACGCAACATAATTGGCATCTTTCCAATATTAATCTTTTTAAATATCCGCGGAATTATTTTTACCGTATCACCCGTGGTTATGATATATTGAACCTTTAAATCTACCGTCATTAGCGATGAATACGTAAAATTTCTCACTCTCGCTTGATTTGGAAACATCATCTTTGTCGCTCCGTTATTTTCAAATATCTGTGCACGGTAAATAACCAAATTTTCTACATTGATATGAATATCTAAATGAAAATTCTTATTCGGATCTTCAAAATCATTCTGCGAACGAATGATAATCGGATTAAACATCTGTATCGTTTTTTCTAACTGTGTATCAATAAAATCATTATATGATTCTAATTGATGCCTTACTAACTGCGATAAATGACAATTGTCAAAATATAATTTTATTAGTTTCCAGGGTTCTTCTATATTTGAAAAGGGTTCATCGGTTTTAGGCATGGTTTAGTTGTATTTATATATTTAATTTGGTTTCAATTATTAATTTTAATATATTAAAAATTGATTTTAATATAATAACTCATGTATTATACAACATGATTATTCCCGTCAAATGTGTAACTTGTGGCAAAGTATTAGGTAATAAGTATCGGCATTTTCAGCTTCTTGCCACTAAAAAAAATTTAGACAAAAGTAAAACATCCACCGAAGACATTATATATCTTACCAAAAACACCAATGCCAAACAAGACAAAACATCCGAAGGTATTGCATTAGATGAGCTGGGTCTTACTGATATGTGTTGTAGGCGACATATGCTAACTCATGTTGATATAGAATAATTTCTTACTATATATTATATGAAGAGAACCCGCAACCGACGAACCTTATCTAAACGTAAATCTTATAAACGACGGCATACTATTCGCAGACGCACACGCCAACGCACACGCCAACGACGACGCCGATCTAAACATACTATGCGAGGAGGAAACAATGGTCTATCTCAAATACTTCTTAACAGCTACCGATTTACTAAAAATAGCGCATTAAATATGTTTAATAAACTGGAGGGAAATTCTTTAGTTCCCTCACCCAGTCCAACAAATAACTCTCCCTGATATTTTTTTCTTTATATGGTATATAATGAATCTTCAGAAAACCGTCAAGAAATTATGTACTCCCGCCTACGTCTATATGATAGTATCCGTTTTAACATTGCTTCTTTTAGGATTACAGAATATGGGTAATTCTACCTCCTACTGTGTTGGACAATATCGGTGCAACGTATCCAATACCGGAGCTGTATTTTTAGGAAAAGTAATCTATGTACTATTTTGGGTTTGGGCTTTAGATACAATTTGTAAATTAGGACATAAAAATGTGGCATGGTTTTTATTCCTATTACCCTATGCCTTTATGATTTTAGGAATTGCGTCACTATTCTCTCCTCGCCCTTTAATGTGATTTTATATTAAATAATATTTATTATAATATAAAATGGAAGAAATAGATTCAAAAGTATGGAATATAATTGATTCCTATTTTAGAGATAATCCTAGAGCATTAGTAGATCACCAACTCGATTCCTATAATCAGTTTTTTGATGAGGATTTAAAAAAAATCATCAAACAAAACAACCCTATCAAAATCTATAAAGACTATAATGAAACTACTAAATTATTTCAGATGAAGTGTGACATGTATATAGGAGGCGTCAACGGTGACAAAATATATTATGGCAAACCAATTATATATGACGAGAATAATATTCACTACATGTATCCTAATGAAGCTAGACTTCGTAACATGACGTATGGATTTACCGTACACTATGATTTAGACGTGCAATATACTATTAACGAACTAGCAGAACCACTACTTACCTATAAACAATTATATTTAGGTAAATTTCCGATTATGCTTCAATCTAAATACTGTATCTTACGAGATCTACCGAAAGCGGTACGATTTCAAGCGGGGGAATGTAAAAATGACCTAGGCGGATATTTTATTATTGACGGCAAAGAAAAAGTTATCATTAGCCAAGAAAAATTTGCCGATAACATTATCTATACTCGGACTGCCTCTGATACTACCTTAATTGATAGCTATTATAGCCATTCCGTTGAAATTAAAAGTAGGTCAGAGGATGTGTCGAAGCCTGTGCGAACCACCTATGTCCGCATTACGGCCCCTACACCTGGATATTCTAACAAACAAATCGTCGTTAATATACCCAACGTTAGAAAACCTATACCCCTATTCATTGTCATGAGAGCTTTAGGAATTTTATCAGATAAAGACATTATTACTACATGTTTATTAGACCTGGATAAATACAAAGCCTATATCGACCTTTTTATACCATCTATTCATGATACGCATAATGTTTATACCCAATCTAGTTCTTTAGCGTTTATTAAAGAGTTTATTAAAGAAAAAACAATCTCCAAAGTTCACGAGATATTAATGAACTATTTTTTACCTCATGTTGGAGAGATGGATTATAAACATAAAGCATACTTTTTAGGATATATGGTATTTAAACTGCTAAATATCGTCACGGAAGTAGAGAAACCTATTAACCGAGATAATTTTATGCATAAACGCATCGAACTACCCGGAACATTACTACACGGCCTATTTAAAGAATATTATCTCCTTACCCAAAAAACCATTTATAGAAAAATCGACTCTAACTATCACTTTCATTCCTACACTAAAGAAGCCGTTAGCACCACAAATGATAACGACACCTCAATCGCACCCGAAACCCAAAATTATAAATTTACTGACCTTGTTTCTAACAATATTTCTGTTTTTAAAAACTGGAACCCGGATGATGTCAATGTTGATATTGGATTTAAAAAAGCATTTAAAGGGGATTGGGGTGCGGCCGTTCATAATAAAAAGGTGGGAATAGTGCAAGGGTTAGATAGATTGTCGTTTAATTCGTCCATATCACAGAGAAGAAAGCTTAATTTGCCTCTAGACGATAGTGCTAAAGTGGTTGGACCTCGTTTATTGCATGGGTCTCAAATGTATTATATTGACCCAGTAGATACCCCTGATGGTGGTAATATTGGAACGCATAAATATTTAGCCATATTAACTAAAATAACGAATCATATTCCTAGTTTAGAAATAATCCAGTGGTTGCGCACCAATAAATTAATCGTAACCATCCAAGAATGCCTTCCCCCCTATCTGACCAAACATATTAAAATTTTTGTCAATGGGAATTGGATCGGCATGACTACCGACCCTATGAAATTAATACAACTCTTTAAATATCATAGACGGCTAGGGATTTTACCGATATTTATAAGCATTAGTTGGTTTATTAGAGAGAAAAAAATCGATATATATACTGATTCGGGTCGCTTAACACGCCCTATATTTTATGTTACGGAAAATACATCCAGCCCGGACGCTACGGAAAATACACGAATATCTAGTTCCGAAAACCTCACCGAAACTTCCCCTTCTTGGAACACTCTTATTACCGGTGGCAATAAATTAGATCTATACACCTTTAAGTCTACGCAATCCTCCGACACGTTAGCCGTGTTGGATTATATGGACATTTCTGAAGAGGCTACTGCGTATATATCAATGGATGGAACTGGCATAGCAAGTTCGTTACATACTCACGTAGAGGTGCATCCATCCCTAATGTTGGGTGTGATGGGAAATCAAATTATCCTCCCTGCAAATAATCAATTACCGAGAGATTTATTTTCGTGTAGTCAAAGTAAGCAAGGGGTCTCTCTCTATCATACCAACTATCAGGTTCGCATTGACCAAACCGCTCTAGTGCTGAACTATGGACAAATTCCTCTCATTAAATCTAGGTATTTAAAATATATTAGTAATGAGGAACATCCCTACGGAGAGAATGTCATCGTAGCTATCGGGGTGTATGGGAGTTATAATGTAGAGGACTCTATTCTATTCAATAAAGGGTCAGTGGATAGAGGAATGTTTAGAACTACCTATTTTAATTCATATGAAACAAGGGAGGAAAGTTCGCAAGTTCTTGGCTCTGAAATTGATTCTACCTTTACTAATATTGAATCACACGACAATGTATCTCGGACCAAAGTCGGATATGATTATAGCTACTTGGATGATAACGGCATTATTAAAGAAAATACCTACCTACACGACAAAATAGTTCTTATTGGCAAAACTATCGAAGATGGAGAGAATAATCTATTAATAGATGACTCTATTGCTACTAAAAAAGGTCAGTTAGGATATGTGGATAAAACATATGTTAGTGCTGAAGAAAAGGGTTTTCGCCTCGCAAAAGTTAAAATTAGAGAGGAGCGTATTCCTGCTATTGGCGATAAGTTTTGCAGTAGGTGCGGACAAAAAGGCACTATAGGATTAATTATTCCTGAACAGGATATGCCATTTACTGCGGAAGGCCTAAAACCTGATATTATTGTTAATCCTCATGCATTTCCCTCACGAATGACTATTGGGCAATTGGTTGAAACCATTATGGGTAAGGTGTCGTTGAATGTTGGGGCGTTTGGCGATGCTACCGCGTTTGTTAATAAAGGATCGAAGCACGAAGTACTCGGACAAAAACTGACGGATGCTGGTCTACACAGTAGCGGCAATCATATATTATATAATGGAGAGACGGGTGATATGATGAACATGTCGTTTTATGTTGGACCGACCTATTATATGAGACTAAAACACATGGTCAAAGACAAAATTAATTACAGAGATAAAGGACCGCGGACTAATCTTACAAGACAAACCGTACAAGGTAGGTCTAATGAAGGTGGGCTACGTATCGGTGAAATGGAAAAAGACGCCATTGTATCACACGGATTAACCTATTTTCTTAATGAATCCATGCTCGTTAGAGGAGACCTATACTATATCGCTGTATGCAATAAAACCGGCATGTTAGCCATATATAATGAACATAAAAATATATTCTTAAGCCCTCTCGCCGATGGACCGATAAAATTTGTACATCAAGTGCTTCCTTATGACCCAGGACAACTCCTTAATATTAGTAAATTTAGCCGCGAATTTAGTATCTTAAAAGTCCCCTACACCTTTAAACTGTTATTACAAGAACTATTAACAATGAATGTTGCTGTGCGTCTTATAACCGAGGATAATATAGAAAAGATAAGTTCCATGACATTTACCCACGAAATAACCGACGACTTTAAAATTAAACAAATACAACAGGAGGAAAAACCAGATGAAGACCAGGAGGAAAAACCAGATGAAGACCAGGAGGAAAAACCAGATGAAGACCAGGAGGAAAAACCAGATGAAGACCAGGAGGAAAAACCAGATGAAGCTGCTAGTTTGGACATGAAGGGATTAAACAGTGCAACATCAGCAATGACCGATGTGACCGATACTATAACCACACAAGTTAAAGATAATACCGTCTCTCTAGCAAAAAATATCCAGGACTCGGTTGGAGCTACCATTGATAAGGTGGGAGCGTCCATTACCGATGTTACAGATCAAATCGGCGAAACATCCTCCTCATTAGCCAATAAAGCATTGGATATTATCCCAACTCCAACGGAAGCCCTATCAGGATTAAAAAAAATAAGTGAAACAGTCGGGGATAAATCATCCCAAATAATGGGTAATGTAGTGGATGTTACTAGTTCGGCGGTGAATACCATAAAGGATAAATCCTCTGAAATAATGGGGGACGTAGTAGATGATACTAGTTCGGTGGTGAATACCATAAAGGATAAATCATCCGAAATAATGGGAGTCGTAGCGGATGATGCTAGTTCGGTAGTGAATACCATAAAGGATAAATCCTCTGAAATAATGGGGGACATGGTAGATGTTACTAGTTCGGCCGCGAAAACAATGAGTGATCCTCTTTTACCTACTGAATCTAAACTAGGAATACTAACTGATGCTACAGAGACCGCAACAGAGTCTACCCCCGCATCCAATACGAAAATTATAATATAATAAAATTGAATTAAATATTATTATAGTATACTTAATAAATATGGCTATCAATAGTGAAATTACCCAGCAGATTTATAAGGCTCGCATCCATTTACTAACGCAGATTAAACAACGTGGATTCAATACGGATGCTTATGAAAAGTTTAGTATTAATGAAGTTAGTATAATGGACAAAAATAGTCAGTTAGACATGATCTTAAAATCTTCTAGCCAAACTACCTATTGCAAATACTTACTACATAAAAGTCTACGATCACCACTTATTGAAGAAATTATTGAAGAACTATTTAGCATTAGAAGTATATTAAAGGATGGTGATATGATTATAATCATCACTCAAAATAGGGAAAATGATACTATTAAATTATACTTGAGAAAATTATTCACCGATCGTAATATTTTAGTAGTTCATAGAACCTTGGAACAATTACAATTTAATATATTAGAACATCACCTAGTTCCTAGCCATACCATATTAAACGAATCACAACTAAAGGATATGCAAACCCAATATAATATCACAAACACTGATGCTTTACCCGAAATCTCTCGGTTTGACCCCGTAGTTAAAGCCATTATGATGAAACCCGGCGAGGTTGTTCATATAGATAGAGCTAGCAAAACGGCAATTTCGTCAGACTATTACAGAGTATGTATTAACAAATAAATTATATTATTTATATATTATGAATGAGTTACTAGAAGAAAAAAGGGAATTAGATACCGGATTTATTTTAATTATGGAACACTTTAGGAGGCTATTTGTGGATAATAAGTTATCCATGGACAATTTCAATAAGAAAGATGAAGTATTTTATAAATTACAAGGACAATTAAGCAATAATACGAGTTCCTATTTCGAATACACTAATAAAATAGAACTTTTACAGCAAACACTCCTTCAAAAATATACGCTATTAAATAATCAATTAACGACCTTAAAAAAACAGAATTCCAAATTACACGCTAAACTTGCTGAATTAAAGTCTTTTAACAACGCATCGGCACAAATGAAAACGGACGCCATGTTTAACTATAGTAAAAATAATATTAATATATTTAACTATTTGATTGGAAGCCTTTTTTGTTTTTATATCATTCATAATTTATAATGTCTTAATTTATAATGTCTTAATTTATAATGTCTTAATTTATATATATGGAGTTATTATTTAAACATTTAGGGATTAGTACTCCGCCCGATTTGAAACAAGGGCAATTATTTAATAAAGGAATACATGAGGCGTTATTAGATTCCAAATATAACGGTTTGCAAGAAGGCTCACCCGCTTCGTTAATGTCCTCTATAGAAACAATGGCTAATAATGATACTGTTGCTCTTACTAAGCTAGACATTGAATTTAAACAATTACTATCGGAATACACCGGTCTGTTAAATACGGTTAATAGAGAGATAATGCAGGAACAACAAAAATATGGTCCCATGAATAATTTTTTAGGAAAACGACTTAAAACGAATAACCAAGACAGTTATATTAATGAATATGGTTATGCAAGAAATATCCCATTATCGGATATGATAGACTCATCATGTCCGAAATCTAGCGAATTATTTAAAAATAGCTGTCAAGGTCTCTCTGACGCATATGGAGTTAGCTACTCTGTAAAGGCTGCACCTCCCCCCCCTGTGGTAAGGAAACCTGATAGATCTACTCCTTGCGCTGCCGATTATGGTAAAAAAATAGGCGACTTGTTGTCGGGGAATAATGGTACAGTTACTGCTATTAGCCAGACATGTTCAGACCCGGAGTATCCTATATGTAATGGGTTTAAGCAAGGGGTTTCGATGGGCAAGTGTTTAAAAAATATACAGTTGGGGGCAGCCGGAAGTAGTGTATGTCCGGGTGGAATGATGACCATGTCTGAGAGTGAGTGTGACGCATCCGCCAAATTGGTCCTACCGGCTGGAAAAACGATGGGACGCACGATTCAAGTAGGTAGCTGGCCACAAGTACCTCCCGGATGTAGTTTGCAAAGTAATGGTGACTGGACTCCCCACTATAATAAAGGATCCGGAAAAAATGATGGAGAGTATTCTTTAGTATGCGAGGATACACCAGCCACCGCTGATAAATTACATCTCCTCCAGAAAAATAGAGGCAATAAACACTGCTATGCAACCAAATATGAGAACAAATATCTTTTAGCATATTCGCCTAGTGCTACAAAATGTAATATTGAGGCGGTCGGAGCACCCGGCTCCTGTACTTTTGATGAGGCAAAATCATACTGTGACGAATTGTCCGACTGCGCTGGAGTAACCCAGAGCCCACCGAATCAAGGTGGTGGATTTACAGTACGACAAGGAACCGCCGGACTTAAACCTTGGTCTGGACCAATCTCATGGTTAAAAACAGACTGCGCCTCTCCTTCACAGGCATCCACCGATACTACCGACTTTGGATGTGCTCCCGATTTTGCGAAAGAGTGGTGGAAACAACACTCATGCAAAACCAAACCATCCTCCTCTAAACGCCCAGGATGTGATATCAATAATATGAATACCTCCATTTTCAAAAAAGGACCCGATATGAACCCCGGCGAACCATGTCATTTAGCCGGCAAAAATATCCGCAATTCCAAAACGAACCAAGTCGCATGGGTCGATTTAACCGGTGTGAAACATATCTATCCAAATCAAAAAATGAGAGATAACCTTATCGGCTGTAATACTAAAGTAACTGTTACCTTAGATGACGATAAATATACTAATGTCCCTACAGGACCAACCATGACCCTCGATAGTATCTGTCTGAATATATCCGTTAACGAACACGATTACACCAAATTATTAAAAATGAACAAGAAGCTGCAAGTATTAGCATCTAAAATCGTAAATGAGTTAGACACCGTAATAAGTAAGGATTCTGAAATGGAGACGAATATTAGATCTAAAAAGAGTACTATACATAAATTTTTAAATAATTTAAAGAAGGAGAGAAAGAACTTTGACGAGAACAAGCACTTATTAAAAACAATGAAGCATCAAAGCGAGGAATCGCATGTTTCATACGTTTCTAATAAATATCATATGATCGCGTGGGGCTTACTACTAGTTGGAGTAGGGGGATTTACCGTTCATCAATTAAGTACCCGAAAATCATTATAAATAGTCTTTGAGGTTTATTATATATATCCATTATATATGAACGCTTATTTAGTAGAATTTATCGGAACGATGTTTTTTATATTTGTTATAATATCTACCTATAATCCTTTAGCAATTGGCGCCGCTTTAGCAATTGCTATTTATTATGGCTCTCCCATTTCTGGTGGACATTTTAATCCTGCCGTGTCTATTGTTATGACCTTAAATGGTAAACTATCCAAAACACACCTATTACCTTATATATTAGCCCAAATTACTGGAGGTGTTTGTGCATTGGAATTACTAAAAGTAATTTAATTTATATAATAAATATAAAATATGTTTATTATATAATTACTTATGAATGAAGCAAGTACGGCACATAATACAGATGAGAATGTGATCCAACCAGCCGACCCACTTATTCCATCACAAGTAAAAGCACAACAGTTCAAGGTACCATCTGTAGCACCTGTCGTAGCTGTAGCACCTGTCGCATCGGGCGCGCAGGTATCTAATGCCCAAGCTGAACCGACCTCATCAGTAAACGCTCCCGCTAGCAGCTCTCCAAATTTTAACAATACGTTGGAATCGGTTATAAATGAGATAACCAATAATCCTGACATATTAAATAAATTTAGAGCCCTATTATCCACACTTAAAGGAGAGAAACAGTCTATGTTTGGCAATCTTGGTAAGTTATTATCGGGTTCTCCTAGTGCGTCTCCTAGTGCGTCTCCTAGTGCGTCTCCTAGTGCGTCTCCTAGTGCGTCTCCTAGTAAGATAAATGTAGATAACATGGAAGGGTCCTTTGAAGACAGGGTGAATGATGGTACCGATAGCCCGCCCGGCGATGCCCCTGCGTTACCACTAAATAAAGCGACAAAACGAATTGAAAATATTAAAACTAAATCTGGTACGGTAATAGAGGAGATTAAAAAAACGTCATGGGCTTCTATAAATGGAATCATTACAGAGCTTGAAACGGCTGCTAATATATCATCACCTGCCGCGTCGACAGAGGACAATGTCGTCCTGAAAATCGCTATACTAACCTTTATTAGAGAATATGCTTATGACTCTATTTTATTTGAAAATATTATTCATAATAATGCACAATACACTAGCATAAAAACCCAATTAATAGAGGAGCTTAAGAAATCTCTTGGTGATGGTGCTCCTATTACTGATGGTGCTCCTATTACTAATGGTATTGCTACTGCTTCTGATGGTACTGCTTCTGATGATGCTCCTATTACTGATGTTACTGCTACTGCTTCTGATGGTACTGCCGCTGATGTTACTGCTGCTGCTCTTGCTGCTGATGTTACTGCTACTACTGCTGATGGTACTGCTACTGATGGTGCTCCTATTACTAATGGTACTGCTACTGCTGCTGATGTTACTGCTACTGATGGTACTGCTGCTGTTCTTGCTGCTGATGATGCTGATGGTGTTGCTCCTGCTGCTGTTGCTGATGTTGCTGATGTTGCTGGTACTGCTTCTGATGGTACTGCTGCTGCTCATGCTGCTGCTGCTGATGATGCTGTTGGTGCTGGTACTTCTGATGTTGCTGGTACTGCTGCTGATGTTACTGCTGTTGCTCTTGCTTCTGCTGCTGATGTTGCTGATGGTGCTGTTACTGCTGCTGGTG
>Ga0115004_10000506_pt1 | contig 29607 bp, 30 predicted proteins | sample ArcticOcean_MG_C_10_FD_88737 | JGI IMG/M metagenome (GOLD analysis project Ga0115004, IMG submission 88737) | Marine microbial communities from western Arctic Ocean - ArcticOcean_MG_CB11_90 | ecosystem: Environmental > Aquatic > Marine > Oceanic | place: Arctic Ocean: Canada Basin | collected... | reverse complement strand
ATGGGATGCAGGTTCATATATAATTACTATCACATCTAACAAAGAAAGTACAATTGGTAAGATGAGTAATTTGGTCGTTGAGACTCCTACTTTAGATTCTCATCAGTTGATGAAAACTATTTACGAACAATATTCATATATACTATTTGACTATGTAACTGAATCAGTTGTTTCTAATTTAGAACTTGACAGAGACATTATAACACATAACCATTCAATTTTGGAGTAACCTATGAAAATATTAGAACCAACCTTTTCCGCGTCAGTCGTATGTACTGATCCTTTAAACACTCAACGTGATATTGCTGAACTACAAGCAATGGGCCATAAGTATCTACACATTGATATTATGGACGGTCATTATGTTCCACGTTTAGGAATCTTTCCTGAGATATGTCAACGTATCGCTACAGAGTTTCCTGATATGTTACAAGACTGTCATATCATGTGTGAAGATGTAGAATTTGTCATTGACCAATTTAGTGGTATTGATAACATTACAACCTTTACTTTCCATATTGACGGTAACGAAGCAAACTCTGTAAGAATCATTGATAAGATTCGCAAGTTAGGTAAGACTGCTGGTGTTGCTTTGAATATGGGTTCAAGTATGGAATCTACTATTCAGTTAGTTAAACATCTTGATCTTGACTTTGTATTGTTCTTAGGTATTCACCCAGGTGTATTAGAACAAGTATCTAAACCTCAAGTACTTGCAGCAAAGATTCGTGAGTTCAAAGAAAGACTAACTGCTGAAGGTATTGATCCTAGCACAATCACTATTCAAGTTGACGGTGCGGTATCCTTTGATTCTATTCCTGATCTAAAAGAAGCTGGTGCAACATTCTTTGTTGGTGGTACTTCCACTATTTACAAGAAGCCTTGGACTACTGCTCAGAATAGTGCAATGATTAAGGAGCAGATGCATGTATAAGGTAGTTATTCCATCAGCAGGTATTGGGTCGAGAATCGGCCCTTATACTAAATTTATGAATAAAGCGTTGGTGACGATTAATAATAAACCAGCAATCGCTCATATCATTGACAACTTTCCTGATGCAGAAGAAATTATTATCCTACTCGGTTATAAAGGCGATTACGTTCGTCAGGTAGTGACTGCATTCTTTCCTGAGAGAAACATAAAATTTATTGAAGTAGACAATTGGGAAGGCGAAGGATCAGGCCTTGGATACACTTTAAACTGCGCCAAAAAGAGGCTGCAGTGTCCATTCATATTTGTATCTAACGATACTGTTATTCCTAATGACCCTTGTAATTTAGATCCTTCTGAAATGGCAAAGTTTGGTAATTGGATGGGATATAACAAAGTCCGCTATCAAGGCGAACGAGACACAACTCAATATCGTACATTGAGTGTCGTACACGATAAAGGAACCTGTCAAAATAAAGTCGGAAACATTAATGCGAAAGGAGTTGAGAACGACGGTAATGTCTACATTGGTATTGCTGGTATTCAAGATTACCGTAAGTTCTGGCAAGATATGGAAAGCCCTCAAGCAGTGTCTATGGGTGAGTCGTATGGAATGCAAGGTCTATCAAATATAAGAGCCATTGAATTTAAATCATGGTGTGATATTGGTAATATGGAATCTCTTAGCAAGACAAGAGAAACATTAGACGAACATGAATTTAATATTCTCGAAAAAGAAAACGAAGCAATCTGGTTTAAAGACGGTCAAGTAATTAAGTTCTCAATTGATGAAACTTTTATATCGGATCGTATTAAAAGATTGGAAGTTCTCGATAAAGATTTGTTTCCAAAGATTACGTATTCAGATACTAACTTATATGTCTATGATATGATTGAAGGCGATCTGCTTAGTAATGAAATCAGCGAACCTGTAATGAATCATGTATTAGATTCTATTAATGCAAAGATGTGGCAACCTAATCTAACTGATGCAACACCAGAGCTTATTGCTTCTTGTTATGATTTCTATCAAACAAAGACACAAGACCGTGTTGATATGTTTCATAGTAAATACGAAGTAATGGATCAAGCAGGAAAGATTAACGGAATTGATGTTCCAACTGCTCAAGAATTACTTGACGGTATTAACTGGGATCTACTTTGTACTGATCCGTATGCTACTGCGTTCCATGGTGATTTCCATAACGAAAATATTTTGATTGATTCTAACGGCGATCCTATTCTAATTGATTGGAGACAAAACTTTGGTAAAGGTAATCTTGAAATAGGCGATGCTTATTATGACCTTGCTAAATTCAATCATGGATTAATTGTTTCTCATGGTATGGTTCATCGTGATTTGTTTAGTGTTGACTATTCTGACTCAAAGAACGTCACTATTAATATTCATCGTCCTTCTATCCTTGTGGATGCTGAGCAAGATTATTATAAATGGCTAAATAAAAATGGATTCGACATTCAAAGAGTTGAGTTATTAACCGCTTTAATATATCTAAATGTTGCTGCACTACATGAATTTCCATATTCAATGTATCTGTACTATCTAGGTAAAAGACTTCTACATAAATGGGGAAAGGGCAGTGAATATTGTAATTGGTAAGATTGGTCGCTCGATTTACTTTAACGAAAAAGGTCGTAGTATGACAGCAGGCGATGAAGAAGCGCCTATGATGTATACTATGTTGGCTGAACGCCATCCTGAACATAACTTTTATCTAATCGGCCGTTCAGATCTAACAAGAGTACGGGCAAAAGAAAATACCGATACTCTCGATGTTTTCTTTGGAGAAGAACGTCAACCTGCTGTACCAAGTAACATTATAGATCTATTTGGCGATTGGGATAAGAAAGCAAATGATACTGCAGGTATTGCTATTCATGATTGGTTATTAACTAAACTTGATAATATGGATCTACAGTTTGATCTAGGTCTTATCTATTATGGTCCAATGCCTAATGTTGGTATTTCTAACAAAGGTATTATGCGACTTGATGGAACTGCACCAGCAAAATCCTTGGAAATGTTTGAGAACTATTATGCACCGATTATGCACGTGTTAAATATTCGACAAACTCCTTGGGTTGGCTTGTGTGGAGATCCTAAATACGTTCCTTCTATCGCAAGAGATATATTGAATGAACCTAAAGTTGTAATGAGTCAAACTGAAGGTAAGTTTAAAACAAAAAGAATTGCTGCGTATGACGATTCTTTGAATAGAATAGATGTTGAAGAAGATCACAGGTATGCTGCAATCGAAACAATCTTTATGCTTAATGAAAAGAAAGTTGATTGGAGAGATATAGATAAGGATATCCTGTTCACTATTGGTTTGAATGGTGGTCAATCTCGAGACGGATTTATTAAAGATTGGTTTCTTGATAAAGGACGTACCGATGTTAAAGTATATGGAAAATGGGCTGAAGAATTTACTACTCAGTATCCACATATGTTTGAGGAAAAAAGAATTGCTGAAGTGGAAGATGAATTTTATAGAACAAAATATACAATCATTCCACCACCGCATCAACCTACAGGTAACTTTGTCACTCAGAAATTTTGGAAGATGATAGTATATGGTATCATTCCATTCTTTCACCCAGGATACGATACTGAAAGTATTTTACCGATACCTAAGATATTGAGAATTGAGAGTGCTGAGGATATGTGGGAAAAAATAGATTACCTTGAATCAAACCCTGAAGAACGTAAAGCTATACAGGATAAACTTTGGAGATTCTTAGAAAGCGATGGTCTGTTTGATGGATCGTTTTTACATAATCGTGTTAAACACTTTGTAAAACAGTTCGCCGGTTTGGAATTATAATTAATAATAGAACAATTAAATTTTTTCGTAATGGAGTTGAATAATGACACAGAAAATAACATGGGCGCCTCTCGTGCCTTTAATTGGTGGACAAATGCTTGGAGCAGAACGTGCTTTTGGCAATCCACCTGAAGCAGTATATTCGTATGATGGTTTCGCAGCAAACGATGGACACTATCTGAATTATCAGAATGTCACTCACACTAAAGGTCTTGAGTATGTACTCCTAGACGCAGGCAACGGTCAAGAACCACGAGGACAAGTTGATGTTGTCTCTGGTACTCCACCTTGTGCTGCTTTATCTCAATTGAACACTGGCAAATCTGAAGAAGTAAAAGGTTCAGGTTGTGCAAAGAACGAATGGATGTATAAGGTATTTGAAGATGGCATTGACCGTCTTGGTGCAAAAGTTGTTGTGGTTGAAAACGCTCCTGCATTATATACAAAGAAAGGTCAAGGCGTTGCTGAAAACCTTTATAAGATTTGTGAAGAACGTGGATATAGTTTGACTCTATATAAAACATCTTCTAAATATCATGGTCTACCTCAAGCAAGAGATCGTACATTTGCTGTTGGATGGAAATCAAAAACAGCACCAGTTATGAATTGGTTCAAAGAAGATCGTAAATCATTTAAAGATCATCTTGCTGAGATTCCTGAAGGTGCATTACAACAAGATTTGATTATTAATAAGAATATTGATACTGAACCTTATTACAAATTCATCAAAGCAAAAACTAATCGTGATCCACGTGTAGTCTGTATTGAAGAAGATATTAAATCAACCTTCCAATGGGTTCAACGTAACGGCATGTTAGAAGAAGCCAATAAATGGTTTAAAGATACTAACAATGAGAAAGGCGTTAAACTATCTGACCATGCTATTATGAAGTTTGCTGATGGCAAAGGTATTTGGGATGGTTCAGTTCACGTCTTTGGTGAATATATGAATGCAGTGATTGGTCGTAACATGGTTGATTCAATTCATCCTGTACACGAAAGATCAATGACAATTCGTGAAGCATTACACATGATGGGATTCCCTGAAGATTTTGAACTTGTTGGTGGTGTTACGAAAGTAAATCATATTGCTCAAAACGTACCTGTTCCTACATCTGCTAGTATTCATGGTGAAATTGCTAAGTTCCTTCGTGGTGAATTAGAACTATCTGATACAACATTCCTGCGTCAAAACAACCACAAAGAAGAAATTCATATGGATCCTCTTGGAAAAGATATGCGTCCAAATTTAACTGAATTCTTTTCATAAAACTGTTGACACAATGACTAAACTGTGTTATAATAGTATATTAAACAAAGGAATATAGTATGAGAAAAGATTTAATCTTCGACTTTGAGACAATGGGTCAAGATGTAACTGATTGTGCAGTGATTGACGTATCAGCAATGGTATTCGATTGGGATAAGATGGTCTCTGACGATCCATACACATTAAGTGATATCTCTAAGTGTCGGAAGTTTAAACTTAACGTTAAAGAACAAGTGCAAAAGTATGGTTGGAAAATCAATGAATCTACTCTAAAGTTTTGGAGTGAACAGAGTAAGGAAGTAAGGGCAAACATTGCTCCTAAGACTTCTGATCTTTCTGTTGAGGATTTCGTTAAACAGTTTACCGATTTCCTTATTGATTCTCCAAAGATTAAATATTGGTGGTCAAGATCAAATACGTTTGATCCAATCATTCTTGCTAGATTATACGCCTCTCAAGGTAAACAACAACACATGAATTCTCACCTTAAGTTCTATTCAGTAAGAGACACAAGAACTTACATTGACGCAAAGTTCAATTTTGAATTAAAGAAGAATGGATTTGCACCTTGTGAAAATGATGAGAAGTGGGATTCAGTATTTAAAGCACATGATAGCTCGTGGGATATATTGGCTGACGTATTAAGACTACAATCAATTGTCCGAGCAGAAAACGATTTGGAGCAAATTAGAGTATGAAGCTTGAAGTAAAAACTGAAGAACTACAGAAACAACGACTATTCGTTGGTACACCAATGTATGGTGGTCAATGTACTGGTTTATATACTAAGTCAACAAATGACCTGAGCATGTTAGCATCAACTCATAAGATCCCACTCAAGTATTACTTTTTGTTTAATGAAAGTTTAATTCAAAGAGCAAGAAACTATATTGTAGATGAGTTCTTACGATCTGACTGTACTCACTTATTGTTTATTGATGCTGACATTGGATTTGATCCAAGAGATGCTTTAGCCTTGCTTGCCTTACAGGTTTCAGACCCAGAGAAATATGATATTGTCTGTGGTCCATATCCTAAAAAGACAATTGCTTGGGAGAAGGTATCAAGAGCAGCACATCATGGTGGATTTGGTAAAGAGAATCCATTCGACTTAGAAAAGTTTACCTCAGATTTTGTTTTCAATCCAGTACAAGGATCGAAATCATTTAAACTCTCAGAACCTGTTGAAGTTGCCGAAGGTGGTACTGGGTTTATGTTAATTACAAGACAGGCGTTAGAGAAGTATCGTGACTCCTATCCTGAATTTGCATACAAACCAGATCACGTTAGAACAGAGCAATTTGACGGTACTCGAGATATTCACGCTTTCTTTGACTGTGTCATTGACCCAGAAACAAGAAGGTACCTATCCGAAGATTACTTCTTCTGTAAGATGGCTCGTAAAGCTGATCTCTCAGTATGGATGTGTCCTTGGATGAAACTCAACCACGTAGGTTCTTATATCTTTAAAGGTGATATGGGAAGTTTGGGCCAATTAGGTGTAACGGCAACTGCTGATGTAAAATCTAATAGAAAAACCTATAATCCTATTGACAAAACCAAATAACTGTGTTATAATATACTACAATATAAAAACTAAATGGAGACATCTATATAATGAAATTTTCTAACGAAACCTTGACGGTCCTAAAAAGCTTTACCTCTATCAACAAGTCAATCTTGATGGCCAGCGGTAGTGTTCTTAAGACTATAACTCCAGAGAAGACATTGATTGCGATCGCAAACATTCCTGATACAATCCCGTCAGATGCTTGTATTTACGATCTATCAAGATTTTTGTCTATTTTATCTCTGTATAACGATCCTGATGTAGAGTTTAATGATAAATACTTTATTATATCAGAAGGCAAAAGACGTACCAAGTATGTTTTTGCCGATCTCTCAATGATCCATACTCCACCAGAAAAGGAAATCACTATTCCTTCAGCTGATGTTTGTGTATCGGTAAGTAACGGAGATTTGTCTTCAGTATTGAAGGCAGCAGGGGTATTACAATTTTCGGAGATTGCGTTTGTAGGCGAAGGCGGCAAATGCTATCTGAAAGCAATCGACAGTTCCAACAACGGTGCAGATGACTTTGGTATCGAAATTGGGGAGACTGCCGATGAGTTCCAAATTATCATTAAAACTGATAATCTGAAACTAATGCCGATAGATTATGAGGTTACGCTTTGTTCAAAAGGTATCTCAGAATTTAAAGGCGAAGGTGTTACGTATTACGTAGCTATTGATTCAAAGTCGACTTATAACAAACTTTAAAGGTAAAAATTATGAATGAACCAGTAAATGGTAACTTTGGCCAACAACAAGAAGGCCAAGAACAAGAGGTGGTAATCACTCTTGGAGATTTATCAACTGTGTTGCAGATTATTGACGTAGTCTCACAGCGCGGTGGATTCCAAGGGCAAGAACTTGCCGGTGTAGGAACTCTTCGAAATAAACTCGAAACTTTCCTAAGACAGAAAGGTCCTAAGCAACCAGATACTCAAGAATTGGGTGGACAGGATGCAGGCGTTGATACATCAGTCGAAGGTTTGGCTGGTAAACTTATTGACTAATCTAATTAGTTAGTAGGCACTTCTCGAGAGGTGGGGGTAAGAAATTACCCCTGCTGATTTTCTCGAATATTTTTATTTTATATTATGGTTATGGTGAATTATGATTGATGCAAAATCAAACGAAGTCTTATGGGTTGAGAAATATCGGCCACAAGTGGTTAAAGATACTATTCTCCCAAACAAGATCAAAGAATCCTTCCGCAAGTTCGTATCAGACGGTAGTGTTCCAAATCTATTATTAACAGGTGGTCCTGGTGTAGGTAAAACTACAATCGCCAAGGCAATGCTCGATGAACTAGGTTGCGATTATATCGTAAAGAATGGTTCTCTTAATGTTAATATTGATACTCTCCGATACGACATCTCAACATTTGCTTCCGCAGTATCTCTTTCAGGTACAGGTCGTAAGTATGTAATTTTTGACGAAGCAGATTATCTAAATGCTGCTAACGTCCAACCAGCTCTACGTAACTTTATTGAAGAGTATTCTTCTAACTGTGGATTTATCTTTACTTGTAATTTCAAGAATCGTATTATCAGTCCATTACGTTCAAGGTTATCTGAAGTAGACTTCTCTATTGATACCGCTGACCGTCCACAGATGGCAATGGAATTCTTTAAACGAGTTAAGGGAATACTTGACCAAGAAGAAGTTGAATACGATCCTAAGGTTGTTGCTAAAGTAATTGAGAAACACTTTCCGGATTTCCGACGTGTACTAACTGAATTACAATCATATGCTGCTTCTGGTAAAATCGATGAAGGTATCTTTGTTAATCTTGCTCAAGAATCTATTGATGATCTATTTCGTTGTCTTAAAGCAAAGCAATTTACCGATATGCGTAAATGGGTTGCCAAGAACTCTGATCAAGACATGAATGAAATGTTTCGTCGTATCTATGATATGATGTCAAGCAAAGTTACATTACAAAGTCAAGCTGGCTTTATTGTTACACTCGCTGATTATATGTACAAGTCTGGTTTAGTTGCTGACCAAGAAATCAATATGGTTGCATTCCTTACTGAAGTAATGATTGAATGTGAGTACTCGTAATGATTGGCCGTCTTGAATGTTTTAATTGTGGCGAGAAGACAACAAAAAAGAAATCCTATACGGTTGAACTTGCTACTGCTGATGGCAAACACCAAATACCGTTATGTGACAAGTGTGGATCTTCTTTTAACGTAATAGCAAAAGAACTTGAGGAGATCATCGGTGAAAGACCTGAACCCATTTGATTTTATGAATGCTGCGTCCTTCTCTAAGGATGAATTGATTCGCAATAGTGATATACCAGAACATACCGAAAAGATGTATAACGCGTACGTAGTGAATCGTGGCTTTACCAATTTTGAGGATACAATATTACACGCAAACGAAATGAATATGCGACATGGTTTATTCTATGCTGCTCAATTTGATTATTACAAATCTGTTCTTCGTAAGCGCAAAAGATTCTCGAAGTGGCCTAAGGCTGAAAAGAATACTGACCTTGATGTTATTCAAGAAGTGTATCAGTGTAACCGTACAGTTGCCAAACAATACCTAAACGTATTAAACAAAGAACAGCTTGTAACTATCCATGATAAAGTTACTGAAGGCGGCTAAGAAATGATTATTATAAATAATGTTATATGGTGTAATACCATTGCCACTAACTATAATAATTAAAAAGGTGAATAATCATGGACACGGACATTTTCAAAGGAGTCGGTGTCGAAGTTGAATTACCCACACAGGATTCTTTCCTGAAGGTAAAAGAAACGTTGACCCGTATCGGCATCTCAAGCCGTAAAGAAAGAAAATTATATCAGTCTTGTCATATCCTACACAAACAAGGTAGGTACTCGATTCTGCACTTTAAAGAATTGTTTATTTTAGACGGAAAGCATAACACGTTAACAGAAGAAGATATAGCACGTCGTAATACGATTGTGAACTTATTGGAAGAATGGGAACTTGTTAAAATAATAGATCCAACAAAGACTAAGGATCCAGTAGCTTCTCTGAATCAAATTAAAATCATTTCGTTTAAAGAAAAGAATGAATGGGAATTGACAGTCAAATATAATATTGGAAAGAAATAACCATTGACATTTCCACATAACTGTTATATAATATAACAAATAGGAACATACATTATGAAAGTTTTTAAAATTCGCGACACCGCAGAAATCCCATCATATGCAACACAAGGCTCAGCTTGCTTTGACGTTAAGGCATGTCTTGAGATCGGTAGCACACTCAAATGCTATACTCCATTCAATAAACAAGTTCCTATCTATCCAAAGATTATCGGTGGTTCAGGTCAAATAGGAATTACAGTTCCTCCTGCCGCAAGAGTACTAATTCCAACAGGACTCATATTCGATATTCCAAAAGATCACATGATGGAAATGTTTATTCGTTCGAGTGTAGCAACAAAGAAAGGTTTAGTTCTAGTTAACAGCGTTGGAATTATTGATTCTGATTATGTGGATGAAACTCATATCATTGTACACAATATGTCTGATACCATTGTTATCGTATCGCATGGTGATCGTTTAGCCCAGTGTAAAATATCAAAAGTACAACAAGAAGAGTTAACAGAACGTAAGACCGCTCCAAAAACAAAAACCGACCGAAAAGGTGGTATAGGTAGTACCGGAGTATAAATAAATTTGTAAGATGCCGTAAGGGTCTTTCAATAACCGATGGGTATTACCATCAGATAATAATTAATCTTGCTTAATAGGAGAATAACATGCCTGGATTAAACATAAACTCACTGCACCCGTTTGCCGTAGGATTCGATAGAGTCTTTGACAGATTAGTGGAGTTCCCACAAACACATCAATCTCAAGGCTTCCCGCCTTATAATATCAGAACATTAAAAGGAAAAGAATTCTTTATTGATCTTGCCCTCGCAGGTTTGGATATTAATGATGTAGAAATCGAAGTAAAAGAAGATGTATTAACTGTTCGTTCCACATGGGATGATGGGTTCGATTACTTCAGTGGCGGTGGTGAATACGTTCACCGTGGTATTTCTTTCAAGAAGTTCACAAGAAGCTTTACTCTTGCTGACGATATTGAAGTAAATGGCGCTGACTTCAAAAACGGTCTTTTAACAATTGCGCTGGAACGAATAATTCCAGAAAGTAAAAAGGCTCGCAAAATAAAGATTAATACTAAGAAGGAATTCTTAAAAGGTTAATCTATTTAATCTGGGAGGCGCAATGCCTCCCATCTATAAGGAATTATATTATGAAAACTGTACCTCCCGTTAAATTTAAATTAAGAACTAGAAATGTAGACTCAGGTGAGTTCGATTGGACTTATCCTACAACTGAAGATTACTTTAAAGATAAAAGAGTAGTTGTATTTTCACTTCCCGGCGCATTCACGCCAACGTGTTCAAATAATCAAGTCCCAGGGTTTGACGTATTATACGATCAGATTATTGAGAGTGATGTTGATGAAGTTTATTGTATTGCTTGTAACGATACATTTGTTATGAATGCATGGGCAGAAGATCTAAGAGTAAAGAATGTTAAATTTATTCCAGATGGATCTTGTGAATTTACAGCAGGAATGAATATGCTTGTTCGTAAAGACAATCTTGGCTTCGGTGCAAGATCTTGGAGATATGCTATGGTTGTAGATAATGGCATTGTTGAAAGGATGTTTGTGGAAGATGGCAAAGAAGATGATTGTGGTACGGATCCGTATGGAGAAACAACTCCTGAGAAGGTCCTAGCATATCTACAGAGTGGCGTAGAAACACTTTAACAAAACAAGGGGATCCTTCGGGATCCCTTTTTAATTAACCCGTAGGCATCGCCGGCTTTCCGCTACCACCACCAACAAGATTTTGGAAAGATACACTACTACTTGATTTATCGCTATTATCAACGTTGTTAATACGAGCACCTTCATTTCTAATTATATTAATTACACCACCCGCCTGGCCTGAAGCCTCAACCTTTGATATAACAGCAGCCCGTTGCTCGGGAGTCATAAAGTCATCGACATCAGAATTTTTAAAGAACGTGCTTAGACTATCCGCTACTCTTTTATTTCTTATTATTCTTTCTTCTTCGGTTTCCCTCGCAATCCTTGCTCTTCTTTCTTTTATTTCGGAAGAACTTAGTAAAAGAAAATGTTCCATAAATCCTTGTCTTTCAACTTTTACTAATTGATCTACAGTTGCTTCTCCGCTCTCTATTCTTGCCGCCACTTTATCTTCTACAAGTTTAATCTCTGCTTTCTTAGCCGCAATATCCGCAGCCTTAGCAGCTTCATTTGCTGCAAGTGTTACAGGGTCAAGGATATCTACGTACCGTCCCGCCATCCCATGTTGACCTGGGATATACTGCTTACCAGCATCTTTCTTTTCTAAAGCGCCAAGTTGTCTTCCTAATACATCTCGCTGATCTGCAATCTCATCATTCACTGAATTTATTTGATCTTGTGTAGGTCCTTGTGCTTGAATTTTAAATGCGTCTATTTGTGCTTTTGATAACTCTCTTTTACCTGCCGCGTGCTCATCTAACATTTGTTGTGCAATGATAGCATTATCTTTGGCTTGTTGCTCACCCAGTTCGTCAAAGTTTATCTTTTCCATTGAACTCGCTTTCATATACTCAAGTACTTTACTACCAATGCCATAAGCAAATCCTAATATACCACCAATCAATGCTCCACCTGGGCCAAACATAAGCCCTATTGTTGCGCCACCGGCAGCATAACCTAATGTTGAAACGACATCACCTGCATCAACGGTTAACTTTTCATTTTTAATTTGTTCGGGCGTCATTCCTGACATTTCTTTACGAATTACATTGGCAAAGGCTGCACCACCAGCCATCAAGGCAACACCAGCAGTAGCAAGGGCTAATCCTCTTAAGCTCACGACTGTCTTGAGGAATCCATCTGTTTTCTCAACTCCACCCATTACACCTTTATTTAGCATCTTGGCTAACATGCTTGTTCGTATTACTTCACCAGTAACATTAAGCGCAAATGGTACACCAAAATCAATTGCCGTCCAAGCTATTAAAGCGGTCGAGAATGCTAACCAAGGAGAATCTGCTAAGAAACCGGTAAATGTTTTAATACCTTCACCAATAGCAGCATAATCTATATCTTCTACGAACTTAGTAAAAGCTCCATCTGTCCATTGATCTACTATACCTCTTACAACATTAAATCCAACAAAACCAATTGCTGCACCTTTTAATAGTTTAGTAAAGAAACTCAAAGGATTAGTCATAGCCTGACCGGAGATTGTTTTGGTTCTCCAATAATTGGCTAGTTCATCTGACTTTGCTTTCTGCCGCTTGTCTTTATCATCTTCTTTTCGTTTCTTTTCCGTTTCGTCTCGAAGCTTTTCGTCTTCTAAATTATTTTTAATATTTAATTCGGCAGCTTGTTTTTGAAGAGCAATAGTCTCTTCATCAATTCCCATTGCCCTTAAAGACTCTACATCAATTTTAACAGAAGTAGGTTCTAAAGATGATGTTGCTCCAGAAGGTAATGGTCCAACAAAGGTAGAAGGATTTGCACCAAGCATCTGCCCAAACGTTTTATTCATTTGAGCAATTTGAGTATTGATGTTTTCAAAGACAACACTAAACTTATCAAGCTTACCCATGATTTGTTTAATGGAATTGCCGCTAGTCGCATTACGCGTTAATGCACCTTCGCGTTTAAGTCGATCTAAAATCGCCAATGTCTCTTTGCTTAATTCTGCCATTTTATTTTATTACCCTTTATTATCTCTGGCTTCTTTTTGCCGTTCTATGAATTCTAATAACATATCAAAGTATAAATCTCTCTCGTATGGCATTAGTCCTTCAATATCACTAATACTCCATTTGTGATGTTGTGCCAAACCGAAAATACATTGATAATAATGCCCTAGACTCATGTGGCTAAGGCCTACGTAAAAAAACTTCGCATTCCTTCTATTACGAATGTTTTCTCATCACCATTACTATTTGTATACTTTAACTCTTGTTTTAGTTTTGGCATAGTTTCAAAAAACCTTGAAATCTTTTTAACGATATCACCAGACATATTGTCCATGAATGCCGCAATCTCATCTTCGTCGTAATCACTAAAGTTATGTACTTCGTCATCGGTTGCTAATGTATCTAAACAAGAAACCATAATGACGTAATTCACTAATGGATCACTTGCTTCCATACCTATGATCTTTGTGAAATCATCAATGTTTGGATACTTTAAATATAATACCAAATCATCGTTAATCTTTACTACTTTTGTATGTTCAGGATCTCTTATAATCTCAATCGTATCAAGGTCAAAATCTACAGGGACTGATTCACCCGTATCAGGATCATTAATATTAAACTTTGCCGTATTATTAATTGATGTTGATCTCAATTTTAAAAATATGTATTCTAAGTCTAACATTGATATATCTTCAATCGCAATATCAAACAAACAGTTATTCACAACTTGTTTAATCGCCATCATTTCTACCATTGCATCTTGAGCTTCCGCTGCAACTAATAATATCTTTTCTTCTTTTACTGTAAACGGCCTATACATAACTTGTTGTCGATTGCTCGGTAAAGTTAATTCGTTTAATGGTAAGTCAATTTTTGGTAATGCCATAATGTATTTCCTAAGGTTATCCTTTATTATTTGAGTCTGGTATATTAGACGATACGTTGTCTAGTGAATTACCAATCCTCTGTAATTTGTTAACTGCATCTTGAATGCTTCTTGGTTTGCCTGACTTTAACGTACCTCGTACAGTATCAGCAAACCCTGCGATATCACCAAGGATATCTAATAAACCCGCTCCTCTTGTAGAACCAGATCCTGTACTTCCTGCTTTATCTGCAGAATATTGATAATTGTCAAATGCGAATGTAACGTCGATCGTCATGTATTCGCCACCACCTTCCCAGGATAAAGCTATCTCACCAACACTAGTAGGATATGCTCCTTGTAATAATGCAGAGTAATATGAGTTTGCTCTGCTATCAGTGGAATAATGTTTGATCTCTAAGTCAGAAACATAATCATCTTTAAATCCAACTTCATACCTGAGCTTATTTTTCCATTCACTATGCACGCCACCGCTGGCACTATAGTTTAATACATGCCTTGCCCAAAGATGAAAGAATCTCATTGTATGATGATCTGAATCGCAAATAAACGTACACGTAATCGGACCTGGGTTAGTTAGTGTGCTTGGAATAATTTTTGATAACTGACCAACATAATCATAAGTAGTTGTATTAATTGCTACACCAGGAAACTTAACTGCCGAACAGAACATGGTGAATTCTCTTGGGCCAAATTTACCTTTATCTTCGTCTTCTGCATTTATCAACCATTTAGGTTGACCCATAGTGACTTCAAAAAGATTCGTCTTAGCCGGGCCACCAAAACCTTCGAACGTACTTTTGAATTTACTAATATTAAATGGCATTCTTAACTCCTAGCAATCTTTCTTGAATCCGACCAAACTTTGCTATTGCTCGCTTTCTGAAACGACTGTACTGGTAAAAATAAAGCAGTATCCCATTCTGATGAATTGATCTTAATAAACCTTGATCTGACTTGTGACGCCAAATACATTTTTACTGTAGGTTTAAATAACCGAAAATTTGAAGCACTGTTTAGAATCTTATAGCTTATACTCAATGTTGTTTGCTCATCGTAATTATTATCAGATGTAACTGAATATAACGCATCCATTAGTTGTGCTCTCATTTTCGGTGGCAAGTAATGCATATTCATTCCAAGTATACCACCCTTTACCTTATTTATTGGAAATATCAGTGGGAACCGATCATAATATGGTAAAGTATCTTTATGTTTAGGATCGTACTCAAAAAAGTACATTGAACCATAAACAGAATCTCCACGCAACTGCGCTTTTGCTCTACCTTTATCTGTAGTATTTAATAAAGCTTCCGAGGTAATTTCTTTACCTGCTTTTGTTTTAGCTTGTTTACGATACCACTCTCGTGCAGCTTGAGAACGAGCAGGCATTTGCCCTTGTCGTATACCCTTTGCTAATATATCTGAAAATAAGGTTGCCACTTATCGTGCTCCTGGAATATGATGTTCGGTCATAATTGTAAAATGCCATCCACGGTCAGCGCAAAAGTTCTTTGCTGCTTTCCATTTTGCTTCATTGACTCCCCATGTTTTAACTTCGTTTAGATATCTTCTTGATACTCTACCCGTCTTTGTTTTATTTTTGTTCTTTGGATCTGGTGGTCTACACTGAGCCGCTGGTTTAATCTCAATCATAATTGTTTGAGGATTACCTTGGCCATCTCTCTTATGTACCACCACATCAGGAAAGTATCTATGTATTCTACTGTCTATTGGAGATCTATACGGTACGACGACTTCTTCTGACTGCCACCATATCACATCACTGTGATCATCCATATATTTAAATACTTTTAACTCCCACAAAGACCTATAAATAATTTTTGTGGAGTCACCTTTATACTTATCAGGATGTTTTGGTCTAAATCTACCCTTATATGCCATTATATACTTCCGATTACTGTTATAAATAATAAATTAACTATATACATATTTATTACGATTCGTCGGAATGATTTAGGGAAATAAAGAAATGGCAAGACCAAACTTAGAAACCAGAATTGGTAGAGCAGGTAGTGGGACCGATAGACTCCAGTGGCCAAAGGGTCAATTTCCGCATGGGATACAATTTATATTTAAAGATTACGATTACAGCGAATTCGTATCAAAGTCAAAGATAGGTAATCTAAGCGGTGACGGCGGTACAGGACAACAATGGCTAACCGCAGCAAATAGAAGAGCAAAAGAAAAAGAAACGTTTACTTTAGAATTGCCATTCCCATCTACATTAACAGATTCAACAGGAGTTCAGATAGCTTCTTTTGAACGAGGATTCATTGAAGAGTTCCTTACAGGTCAGGCAGTTGCTTTTTCAGATAATCCTGTAGAACAAGCAAAGAAAATGAGTAACGCAATTGCTGCCGCAGCGGGTGGAGCAATATCAGGTAATTTTGATGGAGCAGATTTTGGAAAGAACGCAGATATGATTAAGCGTCTTATTGGTACATTAGGTACAAAGGTTCTTGGCGAATTTGGAATGGGCGAGAAATCAATCGGAGCTGCTTTAGGTTCTGTGCAGAATCCGCTTACAACATTACACTTTAGTGGAGTTGATCTAAGAACCTTTTCATTCTCATGGTCAGTATATCCATCAAGCGCAGAAGAAGCAAACGACATACGTGATATTGTAAATAGAGTAAAGTCCAAAATATTACCACGAGTTCAATCGCTGTCGCCAACAGGAGAAGGAACTAGTTCAATTGCGTCGGCGACAGGTGGAAGTTTAGCAAGAGCTTATTTAAAATATCCTTCGGTCGTATTCATTAATCTTTTAGGAGTTAACGAAGCACACTATCCAAAATTCAAAGCATGTATGTGTAAAGGTATAGATATTAATTACGCAGATAATGGCGGCGCTCCTGTCATAGCACAAGGTGGTGTACCTATGGGAATTAACATATCAATGTCATTCATGGAACTCGAGATTCAAACTGCAGAAGATTATGGTGCGGCATCAGGCGGTTCTTTAGATATTGAGGTCGCTGAGGTTAAGGCTGCCACAACAGACACTGCAGGCGCAGGAGGATAATATGTCTTACAAATATTTTCAAGATTTCCCGGTCATTAGATACGAAGGAAGAAAGGTAAGAGATATAACTCGCCGTGCTTCTTTTGTAAGAGCGGTATCAAATAACCCATATGTATATTACTCATACACAATCAAAGACGGTCAGCGAGCAGAAGATGTTGCTTTAGAATATTATGGATCCGTAGATTATATTTGGTTGGTGTACATGGCAAATAATATCATAGATCCGTACTATGAATGGCCTATGGATGCATCAACATTTAATGACTACCTCGTGGATAAATATACTGCAGAGAGTGGTAAAATAGGTGAAGACGTTATTGATTGGACAAAGAACGAATCAATTGATGATAACATTCTATACTATATTAAAAAGGTTTGAGGAATAACAAATGGCAGTAGACGATATTATATTAGCACCAGAATCGTTTCGAACGATTTACCTCCGTCGTGAAGACAGGGTGATAATGCGAACCGAGCGTGGTCAAAAGATTATCGTAAAGAGGATCATTCCTGAAGATTGGCTTCCTTATCGTATCTTTGAACATGAATCGACACTTAATGATAATAAAAAGGAAATCTTTTTGTTTGACGATGTCTACCTCGGCCAGTTAACAAATGAACTTAGAAATAGTGTAAGCGAATAATGCAAGAGACTTTTAACCCAGGATATTGTACGATTGAATCTGCGGATTTAATTACGGCTGAAGGAGAGACAAAATCTCTCACTGGTTTAATTGGCCGCTTCGATCTTCAGCAAGCAATGTCATCATCGACTATTACTGGATCTATTGATGTGTTAGATGGTCTTGGTATATTAACATCACTACCTATACGAGCAGAAGAGAATTTAAAACTTAAACTTAAATCACATGACTTACAAACAGAACTATTTTTAGACTTACAAGTAATAGAAATAAGTAATGTAGAAATACAAAAAGAATCAGGTGATATGTACGCTTATACATTACACTTTATTACTAGGTCATCATGGAATGCATTAACTGAAAATGTTATAACCGCTTTCCGTCAAAAGCCTGCTTCTTATTGTGCCAAGCAAATATTCCAAAAGTACTTTGCTAAAAACCTTGATAAAAATAGAAAATTTAATATAGAAGAATCTGATGGAGAGATGAGAGTTATCATTCCTGATTACAATCCAATTCAGGCAATGAACTTCCTTTGTGCAAAAGCATTTACAAATAAGTCCAAATCGTCTACGTTCCGTTTCTTTGAAACAGTAGATGGTTATAATTGGGTTACTGATGAATGGTTATTAGAAAAAGCAAATGGAACTGAAAAGAAAAATTTAAAGTATTCTCCTATTGTAGATCGTAACCCATTACAAGGTCCAGTCATTATTGAAACACTTGAATCGTTTAGTACTTCGAATCATGTGAATACATTAAAAGATTTAAATAATGGTGCATATAAAAATTCAGTCATGGAAATTGATTTAACAACTCACAAGAAGCGTGATTTCTATTATGACTATTTGAAAAAGAAAGGAAAATATAAAGGAATGTCAGGTAAGGTTGGTGGAATCGCTGGCCTAAAACATTCCGAAAAGTTTATTAAAGAAACGTTCACTCGAGATAACTCGCCACAGAGTATAATCTATCGAGATTGGTCAGCCCCAGGGATTGAACAGAAGCCGGGTCAAGTACCCCGTGCAGAACAACATATGACAGAGATCATACAAAACAGATCGGCATATCATTATCATTTAAATGAGAACATGTGTACGGCAAATATTCGTGGTAGATTAGATATACGCCCAGGTGAAGTAGTTGATGTATCAATTTTAGAACCTAACGCATTATTAGAAGCAACTCAGAATAAAAGGTTAAGTGGTTTATATTTAATATATGCAACTTCTCATAATATAGACGGCGATGATTTACGGACAGAACTTACAATGATTAAATTTGATTGGGAAACAGGTAAATGAACTCAGCAGATGGTTCAGGAATAGGACAACCGCAATTCTTTATAGGAGTTGTTGAGAATAACAAGGACGACTCTAGAGAAGGAAAGATACAGGTTCGTGCTTTTGGTATTCATGGTTCTCATTCTGATATTAAAACATTAGATCTACCTTGGGCAATTTGTGCTTCAGGTAACTATGACCCAAATAATCCACCACCCCCACTAAATTCATTTGTTTATGGAATGTTCTTAGATGGGCGAATGGCACAACATCCGTTAATACTTGGTTTAATCCCAGGTAAATATAATGAAGAGATGGATCCTATTCAGGATGGGTATGGTGTCATTGCAGAAAAGGATGGCGATTTATTAGGTGGAACATATGCACCTCGACAATTTAATGCAGGTGGCGGTCCTGATAAATTAGCAACAAGCGAAAAACTATTAGAAACTTATTTGTTAGCAATGGCGGCGAATAGAGTACACGATCAAAAGATTGCTGATACAGATGAGACATGGTCTGAACCACCTCCTGCCTACGCAGCAAAGTATCCATATAATAAAGTAATTAAAACTTCAAGACACAGTATTGAAATTGATGATTCTCCTGGTGCAGAAAGAATTATGATTCATCACAATGCAGGTTCTTATATTCAAATAGATGCAAAAGGATCTGTTACTGAAAGAGCCGAAGCAGATCGTTATGAAGTTAATATCGGAACGAAACATGAATCTTCAGGTCATAGTGTTGTAACTATTAACGGTAATGCTCATGTATACGTTAAAGGAAATAAGACAGAAGAAGTAGAAGGCGATTACAAATTACTAGTTCACGGCAATGCCGAGTTTGGTGTTGGTGGTCAAATGAATTTAAACGGTGGTGAACAAGTTCAGCTTCGTGGTGGTGATGTTAAGTTGGAAGCCAACGCAGGTATTATGACACTGTTAGGTAGAAAGGAAATACAAGTTGAATCAACGAATCAGATAAACTTTGTTTCTAAAAATATTAAAGCTACTGCATTAAATACTTACGATGTATTCTCAACGAAAGCAATTAAGTTATCTACTCCAGGTGATATACATAATACGGCTTCAAACATAATCAGTTTCGCAAGTGGCTTAATACCACCTACTCCTTTAACAGGAACTGCTGTACCAACACCAGGTTGGAGTTTAACAACGCCATTAATGAATATTGCTTCAGTATCGACTTCTCATACAGGAGTATTTAATACAACTGCTCTTAACTCAGGTATTATTACTTCGAGCAGTGTTGTTAATTCTCCAGCCGTTGTCGCAACTACTGTGGCAGCAACTTCTGGTGACTTTAGTACTTTGGGTGCTCCACTTATGACGGCAACTGGTGCTGCATATAACGGTGCTTATCGTCCGCCAGTAGTAAGTGTATCAATACCAAGTGTTCCTGTATTATTACCTCCTGCTGTATCTGCGCCAATCGTTGCTCCTCTCCCGGGATTAACTTCAGGTTGGGCATATCCTACAGGTAATAGTCCTGTGTTTATTGCTCAGGTATTAAATCCTGTGAATGCGTTTGCTGCAATTATTGCTGACTTCTTACCGATAGGAAATGGTGCATGGGGAATGACTCAAGCTAAGATGCCTGAGCCTCCCGGAAAATCAACTTCGATTATACCTAAAGGTTATTACGCAATGGGATATTCCGCAGGTGTTCTATCGCCGCTTGATGATTCCGCAACTAATTCTGATATAGGAGGATTATAATATGGTCGCTGCATGTCCAGATCCTAATGATCAGATCGCAAATAATAAATTAAACTTATCACCTATTAATGTTATAGATCCAAAAGGAAGATATACTCTTTCTCAAATTGATGCAGTAACAGAACAAGTTGCACAAAGTATTTTAAACGATGCCGAAACGAATCCTTTATCAAAAGCTATTAAATTATATGGTAATGATTTAAATCTATCAAGCAATTATTTAAATGGTTTACTTCGACAACGAATAGGCAGTCTTGATAGTTATCCTGACCTGAAAGGAAGATGGGAAAAGGGTAACATATCTCAACTTGAAACCGCTGACTTTATTCAGAAATATAATTATACTCCAACTGGGTGTATTAACGAAAACGATTATCAAAGATTAGCACGTAATTTAGATTCATATTATAAAAATGATTTTAGTACAAGTCTATTGGGTGGATTCTGTGATAGATTCGATTCACTCTTTACTTCAATTGATGCATTCTTTGATTTAATTGATGAAGTGAATGCTGTTGTTGGACAGATATTAGATATTGCTGCAAAGATAAGATCATATGATGGTATAAAAGATATTACTGTCGCACAACTTGTACAAAAATTAATAAACGATATTAAGAAAAAGATTACAGACGTAATTGATGCAGTCTTTCGAGAAGTACAAGATATGATAGACAATTTTGACCCAGCAGGTATTGTTGAAGATTTTGAAACTTTTGTTGATGCAAAGGTTGTAAAAGGTATTATGACTGTTCGAGAACAAACTTGCGCATTCTTTACTGAAGAGAATAAGAAAGGTATTACAGATAAAGTTAGTGGTCTAATTGATTATGCAGTAAGTTTATTTGAAAGTCCTGGGATTGAAGAAATACAATACCTCATTGCTCGTATATGTGCACTTGCAGCCAACGTAGAAGCATTGGTAAGGGACATTAATAAACCACTTAATGATTATACCAATAGATACTCAACGATCGTAAACAGGCTTCAGACCATCTCGAGAATCAATGAATCTTCAGCAATACGTGCTGGCGCTATACGGTATTCTCCAACAACTAGGCGAGAGGTAATAAATAGATTGGAAGGCCAATGGACTGCTACGGGTGGAGATGTAATTACGAACACCGGCAACCCACCGCAAAACATTGCTCCTATTACCGCGGCCGACTATCGTGACTTGCCAAGATGCGGTAACGTATTTTCTGGTGCGGATACTGATATTGGTTTGGGTCCTGACGGATCAACTAACCACTTTGACGCAAAAGAAGGTGTTGGTATATATGGATATACAAGAGTAGATCTTGATGTTAAAGTATACCTTAAAAGATTAAGAGTATTAACAGGAAGTAAACTTATCATAACAAACGGTTGGGTAAGTAAAGCCTATAATACAAAACAAAAATGGGCTGAAGATAATTCCCATTTAAGTGGAATGGTTGTAGATATCAAAAAAGATATGGCAGACGTTCCAAAGTTTTTAGAAGATGCGTTTAAAGCAGGTTTTAAATACATTAAAGAATATGATGAATTCATTCATTTAGATTTAAGAGAAATATTATAAATGTCGATTGCAGAGTTTTTATCGCCGAAAAAGAAAAAGTCAAATCTTTACGCGGACTTCCATAAGGATCTTCGTGTTAGTCCTGTGTCGAAAGACATTGCATTACAAAAAGATGAAACTGCAGTTAAAGATGCAATTAAGAATCTTATATTAACGGATCGTGGTGAAAGACCAATGCAACCATACCTGGGTGGTAATATTCGTGATATGTTATTTGAAAATTTAACCCCGGGAACACTCAAACTTATTAAAGATAGAGTAACATCTACAATTACAACATACGAACCGCGGGCAAGTTTAATAGACGTATATGTTTCAGGCGATTTGGATGCAGGATCTGTTGTGGTTAAAATTACTTTCTTCATTCGTAATGAACAACAACCAATTTCGTTAGATGTTATATTAAAAAGGAATAGATAGAGATGGCAAATCCAAAAACACCAATTACTGAATTAGACTTTGATGCGATCAAAGATCAGTTTAAGGTATATCTTCAAACGCAAACACAATTCAAGGATTATAACTTTGAAGGGTCAAACCTGTCTGCCTTACTTGATGTACTTGCATTTAATAGTTATAATAATAACTTCTATACGAACATGGCACTTAACGAAATGTTTCTTGACTCCGCCGTCCTCAAGAACTCGATCGTTTCTCATGCAAAAGAATTAAACTATATTCCAAGATCTCGTAAATCTGCTAAGGCTATCGTTGATATACTTATTACTGATACAACCTCTACTGAATCTACTATCACAATTCCACAATACTTTGCTTTGTCTGCTAACTATCAAGGTGAATCGTATAACTTTGTAACGAATGAATCATATACTGCAAGAAGAACTGAAGTAGGTAAATACGTAGCACAAAACGTTGAACTGTTTGAAGGTGAAATGTTAGTAAGTTTCCAAAAAGAAGGATTCATTGTTGATGCTGATGGCGTATTAAGAGTCTTCCTTACAAACAACGAAGTAGATACGGATTCAATTGTTGTCTTCGTTGATGCAGAAGCAACCGACGATCAGAATATATTCTCAAGGGCTAATACTATTTACGGTGTTAAACCAACAGACAAAGTATTCTATCTTGAACCATATCTTGACGAAAAGTATTCTATTTACTTTGGTAAGAATCAATTTGGTTTACAGCCTGAAGAATTTGAAGATGTAAGAGTACGTTATAGAATCTGTTCAGGAACCGAACCTAATGGAGCAAATACTTTTGGTAATGGGTTTATTGGCGAAAATGGAGTTGTATCGGCAACTGTTGTCCAAGCAGCCTCAGGTGGTCAAGAACGTGAATCAATGGAATCTATTCGATACTTTGCTCCTAAATCATTACAAGTACAAGAACGAGCAGTAACTACAAAAGATTACGAAGTACTATTACAACAAGCATTCCCTGAGATTACGGCAGTCTCTGCTTATGGCGGTGAACAATTAGATCCACCTCAATTTGGTCGAGTTGCTATTTCAGTATTCCTTAATGATAATACAAGAATTATATCCTCTACTTTATCCAATTCATATCTTGGTTATTTAAAAGAAAGAGCACCATTAGGAATTGAACCAATATTTAAACAAACAGAATTCGTTTATGCCGATATGACTGTAAGCGTTAATTACAGCAAAAAGAATACAGAGAAATCAGCATCGGATATTGAAGCACTTGTAAGAGCTGCAATTCAAAAATATTCTGATGATAATCTCGAAGCGTTTGATAGGACTTTAAGATCATCTAAACTTTCAGCAATTGTTGACGCATTGGATAGTGGTATATTAAGTAATGAAATTAGTGCTGTTCCTATTATTGAATATTCACCACCTCTTAACTTTAATACGAACCCAACATTTAGATTCGAGACAAGTTTAGTACGTCCTTATAATTATCAAGCAGTAAACGGTTTTGCGAATTTTAAACCTGCGGTTAAATCTTCTCCGTTCGATATTGATGGATCTTGTGTATTCTTCCAAGACGATGGTAATGGAAACATTATGATTATAACGGATGATGTAGTTAATCCACAAATTATTAATCCTACTGCAGGCTCCGTAGATTATACTAAAGGCGAAGTTAAGTTAACAAACTTTAAAGTAGAAGCATTTACTGGTTCAGCAATTAAAGTAACCGCAAAAACAATTGATAACGATATTAAATCTCCGCAAGGTAGAGTGTTTATATTAAGAGACACTGATGTTAAGATTGTAATGGAACTTGAAGAAAGATCAAAGTCATCAGTTAGTTCAGCAGGTACAACCTCGTCATATTAATAAGAGAAGAGAATTATGCCTCAGGGTGAAATAGAAAAAAACATATCGCTTTTTGTCAAGCGGCAATTCCCGGCTATTTACAGGGAAGATGGACCTGAGCTTGTTCAATTAGTCGAGGACTATTATAAGTTCTCAGAGACTCAAGAGAATCAGCACATATATCAATCAAGACGGTTATTTGAAACACGCGATATTGATACTACTTTAGAGAGTATGATTATTCTCTTTAAGAAAAAGTTCCTTGCTGATCTTCCACTTAAAGCAGATCTTATTAAATTTATTATTAAAAATATACTTGACTTGTATCGTGCAAAAGGTACGGCTCGAGGTATTGAGTTATTCTTTGCTATATTCTATCAAGAGTTCGATATTGAAATATCATATCCTGCCGCAAAGATGCAAAAGATTTCAGATTCAGAATGGAAGCAAGGCGTTTACTTACAAATGTTTCCAAACAATAATGTATTCACATCAAACGATGGAAAGAAATACGGATACATCGATTTATTATCACGTAATATTGAAGGTGCTGTCACAAAAGCAAAAGCGTCGGTTCGTTCAGTTAACTTCTTTATTCTAAACGGTGTTAAAACTCCTGTCATATATCTTGATGGTATTCAAGGTACGTTTAAAAAATACGAAGATATTCTATGTAACATTGGTGGTGAAGTTGTTTCATTCGGTAAAACCAATGGTTCTCTATCTGCCTTTACTATTGATCCGGACGAGCCAAAAGCAAAGACAGGAAAATCAATTGGTGACATATTTGATGTTTTGCAGAAAGACGGATATGCAGGTAAAGCAATTGTTACTAAAGTTACAAATGAAGCAAGTGGTGAGATCAGGTATAAATTAGAAGACGGCGGTTATGGTTATACTATTGAGAACACCAGATTAATTGTTTCTGACCAATCTATTATTTTGGATAATGGTGAAGACGGCTATAATCAAGCATTTATAATTGGTGAAACAATTTCAGATCAGTTTGGTAATACAGGTACAATTGTAGGTCAGAACGAAAGCGTTATTGGTTTCAAAATGATCGCTACTCAAGTGATGCAAAACAATACGACCGTCACAACTGGAACTTCAGGTTTAACAATTAATTTAGCACTTGCTGTAAATCAATTAACCCAATTCAACGGAACTTCACCAGGTAATCAGTATGCAGATACATTGGACACTAACGATGTTAAGGTTACTTCTTTATCGGATACATCTGTTGCTTCTGTTATTACAGATCCAATTGCTCCTTATTTAAGTATAACATTAAACGCAGCAGATTATGGCGCAGTAACTCCAATGTCAGGAACGGCATCGCCTGTTCTTATAACGACACCATTAAATCTAGCTTTTAATATTCAAGATTTAACAATTGGTCGCATTACTGCGTTCTCAAATATTAATCCAGGTGCTGATTATGTGAACGATGTATTTGCCCTGCCACAAGATTCATTAATTAAAAATCTTGACCGTAAGAATCAAATTGTAAACTTTGTTGACGCAGGCGATGCAGGTAGTTTCTCAATAGGAGATCGAATACAAGGTATTGATTCTTCAGTCATTGGTGTGATTCAAGACATTGCTCAATCAGATGGATATATTAAAGTTGTACCATTTAATTACAGTGGCTTCAACAGTACAGAAAATATACGATTAGTCAATTCACCAACAAGTGAGTTTATTACTTCAGTTATTGAAAATGATTATCTCGATGGAAAAAGGTTTGGTGATAATGCAATCATGCAATCAACGACTGAGTTTGCGATCGGTAAAGTCGAAGAAGTTAGTATTCTTAATTCAGGATTTGGATATGTTGGTTACGATTTAGACTTAGTTGATGTTGAGAATTTCGCTACAGGTAAAGGCGAATTAAGAGACGAAGATGGTATCGTTCAAGCATCAGGATTTATAGAAGCAGATACGCAAGGTACTACTAGTGGATATTGGGCAGGACAGAATTCGCACCTAAGTGGTTGGAAACAAAATGGTGTAACACAAACCACAACGAATCTTCCTTCGGATATTTTGGCTATAGTTGTTCTCAGGATAGTCGCCGGAGCTAATCCAGTTGATACTTTTCCTGCGCTGAATGGCTCAGTTGAAAGTTGGTTGAGTAGTATTGCTTCTGATGGATTCGCAATATATGATTTAAGCAAGCAAGGTTTAGCAATCTCCTCAGCCACTTCTATATGGATGACACAGTTAAGAAGTGGAACTGCAGCCGCATCAATTACAGAAAGATGGAATAATATTGTCGTCCCATCGATGAAACAGCAATTCTGGTATAATGATCAAGAACTTGTTGTATGGGAATTAGATAAAACGATTAACGTATACGATCAAGAATATGTTGACTCAGGAATGAGAGTACAGGATAGTAATTTCTATCAAGAGTATTCATATCAGATTAAATCTTCATTACCTTTACAAGAATATGAAAAGTTATTAAAAGAAAATGTTCACCTCGCTGGTTCAAAACTATTTGGCGACTTTATATTTAAAGCTTATGTAGGTGGAACAATTAAACAACGGTTCCTCAGAAGATTCAACGACCAAGGTATAGGATCTCCATTCGATATTGCGGACATTGAAAATCTAAGAGCTTCTATTACTAACTTTACTGCGGACAGTACATTTGTTGCTGCTGACCATATACCTGGAGGAACTGGCGGATTGACAATGGTTGAAGCTTCAGCCGGTGATTTAACTATCACGAAGCAATGGGAGCAAGGATTCCATGATTATGAAGTTACTGTTGGAATGCCAACTACAGGAACAGCTCCTTACCCAGTCGCGATTCTATTACATGGTAGCGGTGGTACAGGCGCCGCAATGGTTGAGGATTGGAAAGACGATTTAACTGGACATATATTAATTGGTATTCAAGGATTTACTAATACATGGAACACTTCCATGGAAATCAGTAACGGTCCTGATATTCAAATGCTTACTGAAATGCTTGCCAAGTTAAAACTATATAATAATGTTGATCCAGAGAAGCTTCGTATTCTTGGTGTTTCTAACGGTGGTGCACTTGCATTAAGAGCAGCAATTGAAATAAGAGATCTGAGTGTTGACGTAGTTGCTTGTTTAATATCACAAACGAATAGAGATCAATATAGAGACAGCAGATTCTGGTATCCTTCTAACGAATTTGAAACAGGTGATTCTTATCCTAATGATGGATACGATCAGTTTAGAAATCCAATACCTCAAAGAAAGATACTACAAATGAACGGTATGGTTGATTATGTTGTTCCTTATGTTGGGGGTGGATCTAATAGTATAGCAAACAGTCCAACATTCTTAAGCGCTAATGATTCTTCGTTTAGATTCGCACAAGCAACAGGATATACTGGGTCACAATTAACAGGCGGATATGTATATGGAACCGCAAGTAGAATAAGTCCATACGGTAATGTAGTATGGTTACGAGATAATGTAGCACACGTAGTATCCCCGGATATGAGAAGATTGGTAACGAAATACTTCGAAAGTAACTTCGACACGAATTATTAACAATAAATATTTAATTAAAGATAAATTAGGAAAGAAACGCTATGGCCAAGCAAATAATTAATATCGGAGCATCTGCTAATGACGGGACAGGTGATCCGTTACGTAATGCTTTTGATAAAGCAAATGATAACTTTACGGAAGTATACCTAGCACTGGGTAATGCAAATAATCCAATAGATTTATTTGACAACAACGGTGCTTTAGATTTATTGGGTAAACCAAATAAAGTATCATTCTTATACGATACGGAAGCACTGCTTCAAGCAGTCAGCGCATCGACCTATCATGGTTCAATTGGACATGCTCACGACACAGGCGCATTGTATTACGCTCACGCTAATTGGAATAAAGTATTAACAGATACTTCAGGTGGAGCTGTTCTTAATTACGTTGATCCACTTAACACGTTTGTATATTCGGCCAATATATTAAATAGTGAAGTTGATGGATACGTTCTCGGAACAAGCGCAAACGGTTCTTACAGTTGGGTTGAAGGTGGTTCAGGTGGTGGTGCATATACTAACGCTAATGTGGATACTCATTTAAATACAAGCACAGGATCAAGTGGTGAAGTACTGAGTTGGGATGGTTCGGATTATAATTGGATTGCTCAACCTGCAGATCAAAATACTTTCACAAGAGTTACTGTTGGCGGAGTTAATGTTGACGCAGGTACTGCAACTGATGCATTTTCGATCGTCGCAGGTACTAATGTAACACTCGCGGCAGACGCATCAGCAAAAACTATTACAATTAATAGTTCAGGTGGTGGCGGAGGTGGTGGAGGTACTGATCTTAACGGTTTAAGTTCTGGTGTTATAAATCAAGTAACCGATAGTATTGCATTTATTGACGCCGATGATTCAGGAGCAAGTAAGAAAGAAACTATTGCTGATTTTGTTTCGGCAATTACAGGTGTTGGAATTACTGCTTCTAATGGTGTACTGTCTGCTGATTATAATAACGCAGCAGTTGATACTCATTTAAATGTTAGTACTGCTTCAACTAACGAAGTATTGAGTTGGGATGGATCTGATTTTGATTGGGTCGCACAATCAGGTGGTGGTTCTTCAACCTTCGCTACATTAACTGAAATTGCTCTTGCTGATTTAGATGTACATGATATTGCAGTTCCTGCTACGTCAGTTCATGTAATGACACCTAATGGTTCATCTGCATATCGTTCTGATATTCATGGGACAACTGATAATCCATCGCTATATGTTAACGCAGGCGAAACAATCGCATTTGATTTAACGGGTGTTACTGCTTCTCATCCGTT
>Ga0115004_10000505_pt1 | contig 29661 bp, 27 predicted proteins | sample ArcticOcean_MG_C_10_FD_88737 | JGI IMG/M metagenome (GOLD analysis project Ga0115004, IMG submission 88737) | Marine microbial communities from western Arctic Ocean - ArcticOcean_MG_CB11_90 | ecosystem: Environmental > Aquatic > Marine > Oceanic | place: Arctic Ocean: Canada Basin | collected... | reverse complement strand
TCATTCAGTCATCCGAGGTACCAATGAGCGATCACATCAGTATCTCCTCTGCCGAACGTCGCATGACATTGTTTGGTAGAAATACTGCCATCGAGGTTTTGAACGATCCAAACATCGCGATCTACCGGGTTCACCTCGCGCATTCAAACCGCCCAGGGCCCGCGATCAATGAAATTCTATCACTGTGTGAGCAGCGCTCGATTCCCATCAAAATGCACGACAAGCAGGCGCTCTCCCGCATCTCTAAGAATGGACGACAAGATCAAGGGGTTGCGCTCGATATCGCAACGCCCAATCACCAACGACTCGATGATTTTCTTGATGATGCCCGGAACAATCTGCCCGAGAAAAACTGTGAATTACTGCTACTAGACGGCATTACCAACCCCCAGAACCTCGGCATGATCATTCGCAGCCTTGCGGCCTCCACCCTGCAGGGCCTGGTGCTACCCCAAAAAGGTTGTGCGCGTTTAGACCCATTGGTTTATAAGGCCAGCGCCGGCTGTGTCCCGAAAGCAAGGATCCTGGGCTGCCCCACCATCGAGGATGCCATGGCATCCCTTAAACGCGCTCAGTTCAAACTTCTGGGTCTCACGGGTCGTGGTCAAGACACCCTATCTTGCGCTGATGGGTTTCAACGTAAAGCCTTTCTACTTGGCAACGAAAGCGAGGGGCTGTCGGATGCGGCTTTACAGGCCTGTGACCACCAAGTGATGATCCCAATGCAGAACGGCGTAGAATCTTTAAATGTTGCTGTCACAGCCGGCATCATCGCATTTAGGGCCCGTGGGTAGCCCCAAAAAGGCCTGCTTTCGGTTAGAATACATCTGGCAACCCTGAATGCTTTTCTTATAATGTACCGTCATCTGAGGATAATCCCCACGCTATGAAACGCATGCTCTTTTTGACCGCCTACCTAGGCTGCTTATTTTTGACGACAGGTTGTGGGGAAGACCCTGGCTACAACAAATATGCACCCAGCCCGTCCGGCTCGATTCGTTATGTGAATGCGGTGACTGATGCACCCTCCTTGGTGGTTGAATTTGGCACCCAATCCATCGGCAACACCCCTTTTGGACAATTCAGTAGCATTAACTCTGTTATCCCAGGCTTAGAGCGGGACACCCAGGTCAGCTATGTTAAAGATAACCGATTAGAAGCTGTCGCAAGCTTGTCGGTGTCGGTCCCTCAAGACCAGCTCAAAACCTTGATCCTCGTCGGAACAATGGCCAATCTTTCTGTGATTGAGGTTCTTGAGGACACCTCAGTTCCTGAAGAAACTGACACCACAACCACACTGCGCATTGCTAATGCGGCTGGCGCTCTGAACGAAGCCATCTCATTAAAGATTTTCGATTCAGCCGTGAGCGAGACTCCGATTACCGAACTCACGGTCGCACCCGGTGCCATCAGTGAGATACTGACGGTAGAAAGCAGTGTAACCCTATCGATTCAAGCTACAAACGCGAGTGGGGACATCCTCTGGGCATCCAACGACTTCCTAGTGGCTACCGGCATACGACCAATCATCATCTTGGTAGATACTTTCGGTCCAAGCACGAGCCAGAGCCCGATTCAGGGCCTGTATGCAACCATTGCCGGCACCTTTGACTTTCCCAATGAAACCTTCACGGCCAGCGTCCGCATCTTAAATGCCGTGCCAGACCAAACCGCCATTGACCTGTACCAAAGGTCTGCCCGTTCCTCAACGCCCGGTATCGTCAGCATTAATGCTGGCGCCAATGCAAGTTCCGGCAGCTATACCATTTCTGTCGAGCAGGTAGCGGTTCCAGAGGCCTATCAAACGACGACTGGTTTTGACGCCAGCACCACAGTGATTGGTACCGGCACGCTGATCCTGACCAATGGCACAACGACAACAGAAGTACTCATTGACGAGGCCATCGCCAGCGTGGAAGGCATTGCAAATGCCATTAACACCGCAGACGGGGACGCAACGGCCGCAGTGCTCACCGACGCAGAAGGCCAGGTTTACCTGCAGATTGCAACTCTGGACTACCAAGAGAGCAATCAACTGAGCATTACCGTTGATGACGCAGATGACAACGATACCGATGATGCCGGCCTATCCCAACTGGCGACGGTTCAGTTAAGCGTCATAACCGACGCGGTCAATGCGCAACTAACCCTTGACGGTACCGCGTTCGAGCGTTCAACCAATGCCATCACGGATCTCATTAGCGATGTCACGCTGTATCTTCTGACAACCTCACCCATGGATGACCTGGTTGCGCTAGAAATATCCCAGCAGTCTTTGGTCGGTGAGGACATTTTATTTGCGGACGTATCGCCCTACTTCATCAGCACAACAGGCAGCGTTGTTTTTACGGCAACGACCGCCAACGACCCCAATACTGTGCTTTATAGTGATGGGTTTACGCTCGAGAAGAATCAACACCATATGCTGACGGTCAGCGGACTCGGGGAGGCGATATCCGGCGCCCTTGCCGCAGAAGAGCACAGACCGGTTGCGACGGAATCTCGTCTTTCGATCTTGCATGCGGCACCATCAACCCCCCTGCTCGACGTCTATGTGCTCAACAGTGACGCGAACCTGGATAGCAGCAATCCGGCGGGTAACAATATCGTTCCTCTGGTTACCGGTCAGTTCGGCTTAGCGCCCGAGAGCTTCAACCTCACCATCACAGAGTCCGATAGCAAAGCCGTGATCGCAGGACCTGCAACCATCGAGTCGACCGCAAACGGCTTTTTCCGCTATATTTTGCTCGATGCCGACGGGGGTGGCGCGCCCCTGCAATTAATCAGACTGACAGACTAGGCCTTATCCGGCTCGAGTAGCACTTTAAAAACGGTCGGCTCTTTTGCCGCAACCAAAGCTGAATCAATCTCTGAAAACCGATAGTAGGCCAATTTGGGCGCCCGCAAGTGACCCGCCCCCAACCAAGCCAGCGCCTTATCCATGGGCCCGCATCTCGAGCCTAGAACCATCAACTCCTTGACCATGATCGGGCTCAAATCAACCCCAGCCGAATCGGTCAATGTGCTCTTTAACACCAACATGGCTTGCGGCGCCGCCGCGCGCAAAGCCGTGGCAAGCCCAGCGGGTGACCCTGAGCAGTCAACAAGCCAAGCAAAGGCTTCCGAGTCGACTTCTGTTATGACTTGAATTGATTTATTTTGAAGGTGAGTTGATCGCACTGGATTGCGCACCAAAATCGAAACCTGGCACTCAAAACTCGCCAGCACTTCCGCAACCAAAAGCCCAAGCCTGCCTGCACCAATCACCAGCACTCGACTCGGTAAGGGTTTCGGCATTTGCTCAATAATTTCTAGCGCCGCCGCGACAGGCTCCGCCAGCACCGCAAGCTCGTCCGTCAGATCATCCTGTACCGGCAGCAGATTTTTACTCGGCACCGAAAGAAACTGGGCGAAAGCGCCCGCGCGCTGGTGAATCCCTAGGACAACGCGCTGCGCGCAATGACGATGCAAACCCGATTGGCAGCGCAGGCACTGACCACACCCTAAATTAATATCGGCTACGACGCGCTGACCTGCACCAGCGCCCGCACCAGAGACCACGCGTCCTATAAATTCATGCCCAGGTATGCCATCGAAATCGTAGTATCCCCGGGCCAATTCTAGATCGGTTCCGCAGATTCCCGCAGCTTGCACCGCAACTAGCGACTCATCCGGCCCAACAACCGGATCTTGCAGATCCGCACTGAACGCCCAAACCCCTTTTTTTAGCCAGAGTCCTTGCATGCCCGCCTCCTTTAAGTGTCCCTGCGCCCTGGATGAGATCGGGACAACTGAATCTCTCGCCTTAAGTTTACCGCAGCGCTTGTGAATTTCCTTTATGTCCGCCTTGGTTTATTCTTACAGCTCAAGTCTGCGAGAGCCGCTCATGACAACACAAACGTCTGATTCTTGGTCAACAAAGCGACTCTCGGCTGCGTTGGGCGCAGAGGTAACCGGCATTCGGTTGAACACCGCGGACCCGGAAGACATTCAGCGGGTGCAAGCCCTGCTGCTCGAGCATCAAGTTTTATTTTTCCCTGGACAAAATCTGTCCGTCGATGACCATGTGACCCTAGGTCGACATTTTGGCGTGCTGGAGAATCATCCTAACCTTGGAAAGGATGAGCAAACGCCAGCATCGATTTTTCGATTGACCGCCAGTAAAGGTGGCATCGCCGATGAATGGCATACCGACATCACCTTTCAGACGCAGCCTGCAAAGATGTCGGTATTGAATATGGTGCAATGTCCAGAGGTGGGCGGTGACACCATGTGGACGAATCTCTACTTGGCCTATGAGGCGCTATCAGAGCCCATGCAAAGGCTTTGTCGAAGCTTAAGCGCCTTACATGATGCCCATCCACACAATCACCCAGAGCAGACCGCCATTCATCCCGTGGTTCGGGTCCATCCCGAAACCGGTCGCGCAGCGCTCTACGTGAATGAGCATTTCACACGCCGGATCGTTGAGATGTCTGCCTCTGAGAGTGACATGCTCCTTACCTACTTAACCCGATTTATTGCAAGCCCGCGCTTTACCATTCGGTATCAATGGCAACCCGGCACGATTTGCATGTGGGATAACCGATGCACACAGCATTTTGTGCTCAACGACTTTGAGGGCGAGCGGGTGATTGAACGGGTCACCATCATGGGCGACGTGGTGCAACCCTTTGAGGCCTCGACCCTCGCGCCCTTTGTCAGGGAAGGTGCCCTGTCAGCGACCAGCCGACACGACCGTCAACTTTATTTTCACTTAAATCCGAAACCATGATGACGACAACCTCGACGCCTTAGGATCGTGATCAATTGAAACCCCCAGTCGTTGGGTCAATACTCAGCTCGGTGGTTTCAGTTCTGCCCGCCCAGGTGCCACGAACCTAAACCCGAGATTTGAACCATTCATCCACGGGCGCCGACTCGACAACCATCCACTCATTCTGCCGGCCTGCACGCTGCGGTTTTGAACAACCTCAATATATTTGGTCGGCTTTAGCCCGTGCGGATATCATATTGAGCAGTCTTTAGGCAGAATTGTCTCGTAAGCTGTATAAAAGAAGGAAACAAGCAATGAAAGATGAATTTGACGATATTGGTGGTCACATCAGCAAAGAGAACGACAATTACACCGTAAAGGATAATTACGTTGGCGAAAATCTTCTGCTGAGCAGTACGCACCTGTTCCCCGGTAAGCAAACCGCTGGCCACAAGCACCTTTTGCAAGATGAAATCTTCTTTTTCACCCAAGGTTCAGGAGAGATCTATCTAAGACATCCCGATGAGGGACAGGGCGAACAAGAAGAGCTCTACGAGGTCAATGCGCAAGATATTGTCACGGTGCAAGCTGGGGTTTTTCATCGCGTGCACAACAAGGGTAAGACCAAACTAAAATATCTTCGGGTCATGAACCGACCCTAAAATGAGCGCCGTAAATACCCTGCATTGTCCGAGAACCAACCAAGCGATGTGGGCTTGGCGCAGTCTGGGCACGCTCGACATCGCTCACCGCTTAAGGGCCTAACCGCCCCGTTAACACGCCGACCCGCCCATTCGCGTAAATGCTTACTGACAGTTTCCCTCTCTGATCAAAACTTTACACCCTCATTGCGCTCTGACACAGTCACAGAACCGTAGTGACCATGAGAGTGTTGGTATGACCAAGCAGGATCCAGTGGAACATGATCTCGTCAAACACGATCCACTCAAACACGATCCACTCAAACAAGGCTGGATGCAAGGGTTCCCGCCGGCAAAAGAGAAGTTGATCCGGTTCGAAGCCCGTTCATTTTACGCCTGGCCTCAACTGCGCTGGAGCTTGAGCCATCTTGAAGAACTGGTTCCAACCAAAAACGTCTGGCGCGGCCCCAACGCCAGCAGACCGTTACCCTACAATTTACAGTCATTCAATGATGCCGTGATAACCAGCACAACGGGTGAAGCGCTGAACTGGCAGGCGGGCCTAGCCCAAACCTATACCGATGGACTGATTGTTCTGCACCGCGGGAAAGTCCTTTACGAAGACTACTTCGGCGCCTCCGGTCCCCATATTCGGCACGTCATCCAATCCGCCAATAAGTCTTTCGTTGGCATCCTCGCCGAGACCCTGATCGCTGAAGGCCGCTTGGATGCCGATGCGCTGGTCCCAACCATCATTCCTGAACTGAAAGATTCAGCCTTTGGTGACGCCACGGTTCAGCAAGTACTCGATATGCTGATCAGCATGGCTTTTTATGAGGATTATCTGGATCCTGCTTCGGAAATATGGCGATTTCATCGGGCAACCGGCATGGCGCCACCGCAATCCAGCCAAGGCGCTGAGGATGCAAGTGAAGTTGTGGCGGATGTTTTGCCCAGGGTCAAAAAGGACAAACGCCATGGAGAGGCTTTTGCGTATCGCGAACCCAATATCTTTGTTCTGGGTTGGATTGTCCGCCGCGCGGCAGGCCAGGATATCGCAAGCCAGTTATCCGATCGAATCTGGCAGCATATTGGCGCGGAACACGACGGTTACTATTTGATCGATGGTAGTGGCGCAGAATCCAGCAGCGGTTTCACGCTTCGAGATTTCGCGAGGTTCGGTGAACTGCTCCGAACCGGTGGCAGGATTGACGAGAAACAGTTAATACCCGGCGCTGTGATCGATAAGATTTTTAGAGGGGGCAATCCTCAGCACTTTGCCAAAGCAGGATTAGAGACATTACCGGGCTGGTCCTATAAATCACAATGGTGGCTGCGTCATATTGACGGCAGAACCTGTGCCGTCGCCAGAGGCGCCCACGGACAAGTCCTGTACATTGATCGGGAAAATGAGTTGGTCGTAGCCAGGACAGGCTCGTTTCCAAAAGCCCCTTCCGTGCAGATTGACCCGATCTTTTTGCCGATGCTTGATGAGATTACCAAAAGGGTCAGCACTTTATGACCCGTTCATTTCCACAGGTCGATCGATTCGCACTGGGTTGGTGGAGAAAACCCTTTAAGCCTTCAGGACAAACTCATTATAAGGCGCGCCAATCATCACCTCGCATCGCCAAAAGGTTCGAAAATTGCTTACTTGCCAACAACCTTGACGGTCGCCACCGATCGATGCGCAATGCTCAAGTCGAGATACCACGAAGAAATACTCATTAAACCGGAGACCATCATGACCCTCGACAAAAAACTATTCCGCAATGGCCCCTACGCTGACTTTTTTAGCCAAGGCGTTCAAGTTGGCGGCACCCTCTATTTAGCAGGCCAAGTGGGGACCGATGCAACCGGTGTGGCACCGCCAGATCTAAGCTCACAGATGAAGCATGCCTATCGGCACATCGCCGCCGTGCTCAGTGAATTTGGCGCCACCCTGGACAATGTGGTCGATGAAACCTGGTTTGTGACCGACATGGATGACTGCATGGCCCAAGTCGCCGAACTTTTTACGGCCCGGGAAAAAATCTACGGCAAGAAACCTGAAGTCAGTCAAACGCTCGTACAGGTCGTTGGGCTCGTTCATCCGACCTTCAAAATTGAAATTAAATGCGTCGCGATGATGTAGCCAAATAACAATAAAAAAGGCGGTGTTCAATGCCAGAAATACAACATTTACCCAGCGGGACGGACAAACACATTATCAGCGCAAGACTAAAACAAGATGGCGCACTGATTTTAGACGACGTCATCAACCCTGAGTTTATTAAGGCGCTGCGGGCCGAGACAGACCCCTACATGGACGCAACCCAAAATGGCGCGGACGACTTTACTGGAAGGCTCACAACCCGCACAGGCGGTCTGTTGATGCGGTCTGAGAAATGCCGAAGTCTGATTGGTCACCCAAAAATTCTCGCTGCCTGCGACGTGTTCCTTTCCCCTTTTTGCGAACGCTTCCAACTCCACCTGACCCAGATTATTCGGATACGACCCGGTCAACCCGCTCAGCAGATTCATCGTGATCGCTGGGCCTGGGGTAAACATTTAGCGCACGTCGAGCCGCAGTTCAACGCAATTTGGGCCATCACGGATTTCACCAACAAAAATGGCGCGACCCAAGTTGTGCCGGGCAGTACAGCTTGGCCGGATGATCAGAAAATCCGGGCAGATCAGATCACACAAGCTGAGATGAAAGCCGGCTCGGTGCTCATTTACTCTGGATCTGTATTTCATGGCGGTGGTGAAAACCGCAGCGATGAGGATCGCATCGGAATCAATATCACTTATGCGTTGGGCTGGTTAAGACAGGAAGAAAATCAGTATTTAGCCTGCCCGCCTGAGCTTGCCAAGACGTTACCGCCGGAACTCCAGCAACTGGCTGGCTATGCCATGGGGCAGTATGCTCTGGGGTATTACACGCCACCGGGATTCCCCGGCGAGCATCCAGAGGTGGTGCCGCCAGAATATGCCTTGGGCCATTCTGTCAGTCAATCCATGATGGGGACATCCGCTGAACCCGATGCCCTGAAAGAGACATGACAAATCGAGCAATAGGCTTTTCTTGGGCCAGATCGAGACGAGACCCATAAGATCATGGGGCAAAGCTCGGAATCGGATCAAGGATCTCTTTCTAACGGGGGCCCTGATTCGATCCGCCGTGCTATTCACCCGGGGGCCAAGACAACCGTGAAAGCCCTTTTTTAACCGGTTGTCAGCCCGCCTTCACCGCCAACAGGCCTTAGCTTGCAATTAAAAGAAAGCTTTGACAGCGAGGACCCATTCGTAACCTTTTTCGAACTTGCTCGGTTGTCTAACCTGATTCCTCCGAGCAGTTATCGCCCCGGGATTTATGCAGGACAACCATTGATTGATGGGCGTCTTGTTAACCTGGGGCGGACTCGCCTTGACTAACCACTGCCCTTGCAAAAGGCAGCAAGGTCTCGAGCCGTGTCTGCTGAAATATCCGGGCAGCATATTGGAAATATCTCCGTGCCATGCATCGTACCCATAACTTGCCGACACCGGGCACTCACACCGGCACTGAGCAGCAAACGATAGAACCCGATGCCTTCATCCCGCAGCGGGTCACATTCGTTGACACTGATCACCACCGGAGGCAAACCAGTAACATCCCCCTCGCTCGCAAAGCCAGGCCAAGCCAATGGGTTCTTTTCGTTAAAGGCGTCTATCCCATAGCTTAGTGCGCCATTGTTGTTATGCAGGTCGAGTAATATGCCATTATTCTCAATGGATGAGGGATAACGATCTTGTGGCCAGTGACCCGCAATATAAGGGCAAAGGGCGTACAACCCTTGAATCAGATCTAGATTACGCTCTTGTCTAAGTTTTAGTCCGGTCGCCAGTGTCAGATTGCCACCGCCACTTTCGCCCGCTACAACAACTCGACTCGCATCAATTTGAAGTAATTCGGCATTCGCGCAAACCCACTTTAACCCTGAGACACAATCATTGAGCCCGGCGGGAAACGGGGCGATTTCTGGAACCGATGATGCAGTAATACTATTGCGAAAATCCACCATAATCACGGCAACGCCCTGTGCCGCTATAATTTTTCCCCACGCGCGGTAGTTACCGTCATAGCAAGACGAAGCTTGCATACCCCCGCCGTGGATATAGTAGACACAAGGCAGGATTTCATCCGTGTCGGGCCTGATAATCTGAAGATTGATCGAATTGCCATCGGGCTCAGAAACGATCGCCTGTGAGCGCACACTTAACCCTTTCGATGGCGCGTATTCTTCCGTGTCACACAGTTCCATCACTGCCTGAAACGACTTGAACATCGCCAATTGTTCTTCCGAGTTAGCATCCTCAATCAATGCTTCCCGAGAGGAAGCCGGATTGACTATTATTTCTGGCATGAAACCCAGTACGGCTTTGATTCTTGGATCTAGTCGAGCGTCGTTGGTGATTTTTTCATTCATATTCTAATGCCTTATGCGCAAGTTCAAGGTAAAGAGGCAAGGATGAACATCGTCCTGATTTCAGAACGAGGCAAGCCATGTTTTCAGCACGGGTACAACCTTCGCGATAATCTTTTAGAGAACCATGCTGTGAAAAAATTTGCAATTCTGCGACAGCAACCTTCATCACTACCTTTATCACTACCTTTACCAGAGCGAAAGCCTGAATTTAAAATTAAATTCTGAGCACCCAATTTCTGGCAACCAGATTCGTCACAATATTCGCAACCCAATGTTAAACAACGTTTAGCTTGCACGTCATGGCCCTAACTTCAGCCCTACCAACTTCAGCCCTAACGCGACAACAACCCCATAGACCATCGCAGCACCCACGACCCGATGCTGGGTAAGGTCAACTGAGGTCGCTGGACTAACCCAGAACAATCCGGTCGTTGCGGTCAGCAACCTTAACGAGCCGCTGTGCGGTGCCAGGGCGCCACCGCACAGCGAAGATCTTGATCTATCCATATCAAACATCGGTAAAACGCTTCACCCAGGCCAGCACCCAACGGGTTCGCGGCTTTCCTAATGCCACACACTCTCCTATTATGGGGCCTCGGTTGATTTAAGGAGTACAACGCTTGGTTTCCCCTCTCGACGATATATTAGTCATTGAAATCGATAACTGGATGGCCTCTCCGAGCGCCGCCGCAATTTTGTCCGACCTCGGCGCCCGGGTGATCAAGATTGAACCCCCTGGTGGCGATCCCATGCGCAACATGGGTCGAGCGCCAAAGATTGACAGTCCCTTAAAAACCTTCGACTTCCAATTTGACGTTGATAATCGCGGCAAAGAATCGCTGGTGGTGGATCTTACCCAACCTGAAGGTATCAAGGTCGTTCAACATCTGTGCGGTCAAGCCCAGATCTTTATGTGCAACCTGTTACTCGAGCGGCAGCAGAAATACCAGCTCGATCCAGAGACGTTGTTTAAGATCAATCCAACGTTAGTCCATGCCACCCTCACTGGGTATGGCACAACCGGCCCGGATGCCTGGCGACCGGGCTATGATGTCACCGCTTTCTTTGGCCGATCAGGCCTTTATGATGCCATGCGGGAAGGCGACGACGGCATCGTCCCCCAAGCTCGGCCTGCCCAAGGCGATCACACCACGGGCCTGGCTTTTGCTGCGGGCATTCTCGCGGCGCTCCGGCAAGCCGAACGATCAGGGACTGCCCAAACGATCGAGACCTCGCTTTTTGAGACCGCCGTCTGGACCCAAGCCTCGGACTACGCAACGACCGCGATGGATGCGGCCCCCGTTCGACGACGTGCCCGACCCAACATGTTAACACCCACCGCCAACCGATACCCTTGTGGTGATGGTCAATGGGTGGTGTTCAATATGCCCGGCGCCGCTCAATGGGTCGACTTCTGCCGGGCCCTAGGACTTGACCATTGGCTGACTGACGAAAAATACGACTCACCTAAAGGCCGCTACGACCATATGCCAGAGCTTACCCAAGGGGTTGATGAGGCGCTGGCGGCAAAAAGTCGCGACGAATGGGGGAAAATCTTTGATGCGGCGGGCCTGATTTGGGGCCCGGTCTTAGGTCTTCATGAGGTCCCTGGAGACCCACAAGCCCAAGCGATCAACCTCTTTCCAACCATCAATGATGCGACCCACGGCGAATACAAAACCGTTGGCATCCCCATGCGATTTTCTAAAACGGCTGTCGGACCTGCGAGAGCGGCGCCTGCATTAGGGCAACATTCGAAAGCAATCCTTGAAGAGTTTGACTTCAGTCCCGAGGCCATCGAGGCGTTGGCACAACAAGGCGTGACTCAAGCCCATGATTGATCAACCGATTCGTCCCGCCGCAACGGTCATTATCGCTCGAGCTGCAGCGCCGCAATATGAAATTCTGATGTTGCGCCGAACCAATGCGGCCGTTTTCGCCGGCGGTATGTATGTCTTTCCCGGCGGCAAGATTGACGAGGCCGATGCGGATCCCGAGCTCATCAACTTTATCAGCCCTTTGGGCGCGCCTCAGCTTCGGCAACAAATCGCGCTGGGGGACGCGTGGCAAGCTTGTTGGGTCGCCGGCATTCGAGAGACCTTCGAGGAATCAGGCATTTTATTGGCCTATACCGCCGACGGCGTGCTGGCCAATACCCAGGCCATGAACCTGGACCAAGCCCGCGCCGAGATACACGACGGCACCTTGACCCTCAAAGCGCTCTGCGCCCGGGAAGGCCTGACCCTCGCCGTCGACCAAATACACTATTTCAATCGCTGGGTGACCCCCCCAGGGCGACCTCGTCGCTTTGATACGCGGTTCTTTATTACCTCGGCGCCGCTGAATCAGCTTCACCGGCACGATGGCGCCGAGACCACCGAAAGCCTTTGGATTTCACCAACGAAAGCATTAGACAGAAATGCCCAAGACGACTTTGGCATGATGACGGTCACGATTAAACAACTCGAGACCTTGAACCAATATCAATCGCTGACGAGCTTATTAACCATGGCGAGTGGTCAAACGGACTTTCCGTACTACGCGCCAGTACTGCCCGTCGCGCCGGCAGCAGGCAACCCCTAACCCATCAATACCCAGTGTGAGGGATGACGCTCATGATCACGACCAATACCACAACCTTCGTTGTAGACCACCATGTCGCGTGGATTACGTTGAACCGCCCAGACAGTTTGAATGCGCTCAATCCTGAACTGCGATGGCAGTTATCACAGCACCTCGATGCAGTAGAGAGCAATGAGGATATCTGGCTCGCCGTGATTACCGGCGCTGGCGACAAAGCCTTTTGTGCGGGCGCTGATCTCAAGGCACGCGCGCTGTTGAAAAATGCATCCCCTACCCAGGTTGCCGAGATAAAGGCCTACGAACAAGACACCCGCCACATCATTGAACGCTGGCATTTTCCCAAGCCACTGATTGCGATGGTGAACGGTTATGCGCTTGGGGGTGGGTTAGAAGTCGCAATGGCTTGCGATCTGATTATCGCCGCGGATCACGCCGCCTTTGGTTTACCCGAGCCAACCCGAGGTCTGATTGCAGGCAGTGCCGGCGTTCATCGGCTCCCGCGGCAGATCGGATTGAAACCCGCTATGGGGTACCTGCTCACCGGTCGCCACTTTTCAGCGCAACGCGCCTATGAACTCGGCTTGATCAATGAGGTGGTGCCGAAGGCCCAATTACTCGAAACCGTCCAGGGCTATGTGGACGACATCCTGCGGTGCGCGCCTTTGGCCGTTCGGGCAACGAAGGCGTGCGCGATGCAAGGGCTTGATCATCCCCTGCAGGCAGCGTTTGAGAAGACCTATCCCGAAGAAATGCTCAGGCGAGAGAGTGAGGACGCTTTGGAAGGTCCAAGTGCCTTTGCAGAAAAAAGGGCGCCGGTTTGGCAAGGCCGTTAAGCCTTAAAACGCGGCTTACCCATGGTGACTCGCGCTGCCTTGAATGCCATGACTGTGGCCGTGCGCTAACTCCTCAGCCGTCGCGGCCCGCACAGTTTGGATCTGGAGATCAAAGGTCAATGTTTTACCTGCATACGGATGATTACTGTCTAGGTCGACGTTAAACCGACCGACTTTCACCACAACCGCATCTCTGGCGCCTTCTTTCGTATTAACCCGAACCAAGCTGCCCGACTGAATCTTCTTTGGCGGCTTGACCAAATGCTTGATCGGGACGCGATCGACGGCCCCCTCCTGACGAGGACCATAGGCTTGCTCTGGCGGCAAGGTCACCGAAACCAGCTCGCCTTCGGCCTTACCGCCGAGCGCGGCTTCCAGCGCCGGCAAGATATTGCGGTGACCATGGAGATACACCATGGGCTCGGCAGGGTTACTTTCCTCGAGCACCTCTCCCGTTTCATCCAAGACTTTGTAATCCATGACAACAACCTGTCCGGCTTCAATGTTCATTGCGGGTTTCCTTTTGGTATCAGACTCATTGGGGGGATTTAACTTGTTGCTGCTGACAATAACGGTCGAGTACCGCCGCAAATTTTTGGCGGTCTTTATTTGAAAGCGGCGCAGGCCCTTCACTTTGAATTCCGCTCGCGCGCAGGGTCTCCATAAAATCCCGCATCGTTAATCGCGCTTTAATCGTCTCGGAAGAATAAATTTCCCCTCGGGGACTGACCACTTCGGCGCCCAACGCAACCAATTCAGCGGCCAACGGAATGTCTTGGGTGACGACCAAGTCGCCTTCAGCAATTTCTTGCACAAGTCGATGATCCGCAACATCAAAACCTTGGGGCACCTGAATAAAGTGAACGTGATCACCCGGCGGCACCCGCATTGGATGATTCGCAATCAGGGTTACCTTGATGCCCGTTCGCTCGGCAGCCTTAAAGAGGGTTTCTTTGATCGGCACTGGGCAGGCATCGGCATCGACCCAAATCGCACCACCCAGTGAGCCCGTCATCCTAAACAGGATCCGCTAATCGAAGCAATTGTTTACCCTGATTCTGACCGGAAAATAATCGTTGAAGGGTTGCTGGAATGGCATCAAAGCCCTCTTGAACATCTTCGACATGAATGATTTTGCCAGACTGATACCAGGGCACCATATCAGCCAAGAACGCGCCCATTTGGCTCAAGTAGTCAATGACAATGAAGCCTTCCATTCGAGACCGGGTAATCACCAGGTTCATAATATTCTTTGGACCTGGCGCCGGCGTCACCTCGTTATAACCCGCAATCCCGCCACACAGAATGACGCGGGCATTCAGAGCGAGGTGGTCCAAGGCAGCCTCGAGGATCGTGCCACCCACATTATCGAAGAAGATGTTGATCCGATTCGGACAGAGCCGTTGAATCCCCTCGACAACCGACTCATTTTTGTAATCGATGGCGGCATCAAAGCCCGCTTCTTCGACCAACCATCGACATTTTTCAGGACCGCCGGCGATACCGATCACCCGAGCCCCTTTTATTTTCGCAATTTGCCCAACCACCTGACCCGTGGCACCCGCGGCGCCCGAGACCAAAACGGTATCACCCGGTTTGGGGTCGCTTAAATCAAGCAAGCCAAAATACGCGGTGAGGCCCGTGGTACCAAACACCCCAAGCGCTTGCTGGGGCGTGATGCCACCGGGTAATTTGCTCAGTCCCGCGCCACGATCGCTGACGAGGTATTCTTGCCAACCGCCGAGGCCTTGCACCAGATCACCAACGGCAAACTCGGGCGCATCGGACGACACCACTTGCCCGACCGTGCTGGCTCGCATGACCTCACCGATCGCCACGGGAGGCATATAACTTTCGGTGTCGTTCACCCAGCCCCGTTGGGTCGGATCAAACGACAGGTAAAGATTTTTAACCAAAACTTGCCCGGCTACGAGCTCGGGCATGGTCTCGACAACCCGTTCAAAATGCTCTGGGCCAATCAGGCCTTGCGGTCGTGATTTCAGGCGCCATTGTTGATTTTTCATTGGGTTTCCTTTGATGGATTGGCTGACGGACGTTGATTTTATTTTGGTTGACTGAACTTGAGACGACTCGAATTTGCTTGCCCTGAGTTTACTTGCATTGGATTTACATGCATTGGATTTGCTTGCTTTGAATTTTCTTGAACCGGGATCGTTGACTTGAGTCCGCCTAGCTTGGAAATTCTGAAGGTTTTTTGTGGTAACTCAAATAGTAATGCCGCCGGCAAACCGAGACATAGTTGGCGTTGCCGCCAATGGCAACCTGCGCGCCTTCGGTAACCACATCACCGGCATCATCCAAGCGTAAAACCATTGTTGCTTTACGACCACAATGACAGATTGCTTTGAGCTCTTTGAGATTATCCGCCCAAGCGAGCAGGTACTGACTGCCTTCAAAGGGCTCGCCCTGAAAGTCTGTCCTCAACCCGTAAGCCAGGACAGGGATATCAATTTCATCGCAGACCTGACCCAACTGATAAACCTGAGCCTTCGATAAAAATTGCGCTTCATCCACCATGACACAATGAATAACCTTCTGCGTGAGCTTCTGGGTTACGAGTTCGAACAAATCCGCTACTTTTGTAAAGGCCGTTGCCGGCGCAGCGATCCCAATTCTGGATGTGATTTGGTTTTCGCCATAACGATCGTCCCAAGCCGGGCAAAGCAATAACGTGTTCAACCCCCGTTCTTGGTAGTTGTAACTCGACTGCAGTAACGACGCAGACTTGCCCGCATTCATAGAGGAATAATAAAAGTAGAGTTTCGCCATGGTCCCTCAAATTCGGCCAAGATCGCTCGACGCGTAACAAGACGATGCAGTGGATAGGCCCTACCCACTAGAAGTGGCATCAATATAACAAATCAGGCGGGCATCTCAACCAAAGATCTGTTGTCAGGGCTTGCCATATCATTCAAAGGCCCCGCCGCGCCCAAACCGGACCCATCCCGCGCGGGGCGCCTTCGTTGGTTTCAGATTGGCTTTTCATTTATTTTACTGTACATTTATACAGTACACTTATGCAGTACGTGATCCGTTATGAGCTCCGAGGCGGCTTTCGTGATGGTTCATTAAACAGCGTTCGTTACCCTTTTAGCCCGCCAAGGCTAAACCGAAAAGAACTGAATCGATAAGGCCTGAATCGAAAAGAACCAAATCAAAAAGTACTGAACCAAAAGAACGGAATCAAAAGTACTGAACCAAAAGAACTGAACCAACAAAAACCGAATCACCCAGACTTAATCACCCAAGACAGTACCCTGAAGCTGATGCCACCGCATACCCACCCCTTAATGCCAAACCGCGCACAACAACCCACCCTGGCAGGTTCCGCTCGCGGCGCCTATGCAGAACTGCATTGCCTAACGAATTTCACATTTTTAAGAGGCGCATCACATCCAGAGGAATTGGTTGAGCGCGCCGCCACACTGGGCTATAGCGCCCTGGCCATCACCGATGAATGCTCCATGGCGGGGGTTGTCAAAGCCCACATCGCGGCCAAACGGTGCCAGTTAAAACTCATTATTGGTAACGAACTCAACCTAGAAGATGGCACTAAAATAATCCTCCTAGCGAAGAATCGCCAAGGTTATGGCCAACTCTGCCAAATCATTAGCTTAGCCCGTAGGCGGTCTAAAAAAGGGCAATACCGGTTAACCCTGAGCGACTTCAAGGGTTCCACAGCGCACCTCTTTGCAATTTGGGTACCCCAGCACCAGGATCTACTCGAACCCGGTGACCGCCCAATCGCGTTAAAAACAATCTTTGGTGAGCAGCTTTGGCTTGGCGCGGTACTCGCCCTGGATGGTTTCGATCTCGGCCGAACGCAAGGCCTACAAGCAATCGCTTCCCAGCACACCCTCTCGATTGTTGCTTGTGGTGATATTCAGATGCATGTGAGCAGCAGAAAACCGTTACTCGATACCCTTTGCGCCATTCGGCATGGTGTCTCGGTTCAATCTGCCGGCCGATTATTGCAAAGCAATGCCGAGCGCCATCTTAAAACGCGCGCTGAGTTAGCCGCGCTTTACCCCCCGCAATGGCTGAGCAACACGCTGAACATCGCGGCCGCCTGCACCTTCTCACTCGACGAGCTCCGTTATGAATATCCTAAAGAATTGGTGCCAGAGCACCGCACCCCAGCAACTTATCTATCGAGCTTAACCTGGGCTGGCGCCAATCAACGCTGGCCCGAAGGCATTCCAGACCCTGTCGCCCTGCAGATCAAAAAAGAATTAGACCTGATTAACGAACTCAATTATGAGTATTACTTTCTGACAGTTTTCGACATTGTTCGATTTGCGAAATCACGCGGTATTTTGTGCCAGGGCCGGGGTTCTGCCGCCAACAGCGCCGTTTGCTATTGCCTTGAAATTACCGAGGTTGATCCGGCTAATATGAACTTACTGTTCGAACGCTTCATCTCCAAGGAACGTGATGAACCACCCGATATTGATGTCGACTTTGAACACGCTCGCCGAGAAGAAGTCATTCAATATTTGTACAAAAAATACACCCGTCGCCGCGCAGCCCTTGCGGCAACAGTCGTCACCTACCGGCCGAAAAGCGCCATCAGAGACGTTGGAAAGGCCCTCGGTCTTGACCGGCACTTGGTTGAAAAAATTGCCAGCAACCTATCTTGGTGGGATCAAAAAACAAGCTTGATCGAGCGGTTCGAAGAAGCCGGAGTTCGCCAAGATAACCCGGTCATCAACCAATACGTTGCGCTCGTTGAAACCCTGCTTGGATTTCCCAGACACCTATCACAGCACGTGGGTGGGTTTGTGATTTCAAGCGGCCCCTTGTCGCACCTGGTACCAATTGAAAATGCCGCCATGCCCGACCGAACCATCATTCAATGGGATAAAAATGACCTCGAAGCTTTGGGCTTACTAAAAATTGATATTCTTGCGCTCGGGATGCTGACCGCCATCCGAAAATCGATCGACCTGATCAATCAAATCAGGCCCCAAGCCCTCACGGTTGCCAATATTCCAAAAGAGGATGGCCCAACCTACAAGATGCTCCAACGCGGTGACAGCATTGGGGTTTTTCAAGTCGAGTCCCGGGCTCAGATGGCCATGTTGCCGCGACTGCAGCCCGCCACCTATTACGACCTGGTCATTCAGGTCGCCATTGTTCGACCAGGTCCTATTCAAGGCAAGATGGTCCACCCCTATCTAAAACGACGGCAAGGCGAAGAACCCGTCACCTATGCCAACGACGCTGTTAAATCTGTTTTAGAAAGAACCTTGGGCGTGCCTATTTTCCAAGAGCAGGTCATCAAACTGGCTGTCGTCGCCGCCGGCTTTACGCCAGGCGAAGCCGATCAATTACGCCGCGCCATGGCCGCCTGGAAGCGTAAAGGGGGCCTGAGTCACTTTGGCGACAAACTCATTCAAGGCATGCTTGATCGAGGGCATGATCTGGCATTTGCCGAGCGTTTATTTGAACAAATTAAAGGGTTCGGCGATTACGGGTTCCCAGAATCCCATGCAGCAAGCTTTGCACTACTGGTTTATCTGTCTGCCTGGTTAAAATGCCATGAGCCCGCCGCATTTTATTGCGGCTTACTCAATAGCCAACCCATGGGCTTTTACAGTCCCTCACAACTGATTCAAGATGCGCAGCGTCATCAGATCGAGGTTCGCGCTGTGGACGTGCAGTCAAGCCAGTGGGAAAGTACCTTAGAAGGCCCGCCAACCTTATCAACCACCGATCAACCCGCCATCCGCCTAGGGCTTCAAAGAATTAAAGGCCTGAGCCGAGCCAGCGCCGAGCGCTTAATCCATCGCCGCAAAGAAGGACCCTGGGCGAGCCTTGAAGCCTTAAGGCAACAGGCTCAACTTGATCAAAAAGATTTAGACCGTTTAGTCGATTCAGGCGCCTGCTTAACCCTTTCAGGGCATCGTCATCAAAGCCATTGGCAGGCCACAGGTCTCGCAGCCCCACCGCCGCTATTTGAGTCTTTCGGTTGGTCATCAAGTGATGGGGTGATGCTCGCCGGACCCTCTGAAATCGAAGATATTAAAGCGGACTATAACAGCCTAAAGCTCACCCTGGGCCGGCATCCCATGAACCTTATCAGGGCTCAAAACGCCATCTTAAAACGCACCCTTAAAGCCACACAATTACCCGACATTCGACACGGCCGATTTGTTGAGGTTGCCGGTTTGGTTACCGGGCGGCAACGCCCCTCGACGGCCTCCGGGATCATTTTTATGACCTTGGAAGATGACACGGGCAACATCAATGTGGTTATTTTCAAAACCGTTTTAGAACGCTTCAGAGCAGAAACTTTAAAGGGGCAACTCCTTCGCGTTAAAGGTATCCTTGAGAAAAAAGGGCCCGTGATCCATGTGGTCGCCGGCCATTTAGAGGACTTAAGTCATCTGCTCAACGATTTCAGTATGAAATCGAGGGACTTTCATTAGCGCGAGCCTCCAAGGCGCGCATCAACACACCACGGCGGCCCGGATGCGGCGCTTTGGCTGCCGGCAGCAAGGGTAACGATGTCTCACAGCACCAAAACGACCCAAACGAGCCGCTACACCCAAGGCGCTATCGAATTACATGTGCTGCAACTCTCGAGCGTTATGATTTTCGGTTTCCTGGCGATGACTTTGGGCAATCTCATCGAGCTTTACTATATTGGCCAAATCGGCACCAGTGCGTTGGCCGCCATTGCGTTCATGTTTCCATTAACCATGGCGCTCAACGCCTTTACCCGAGGCATTGGTATCGGCGCGTCCACCCTGATTGCCCAGGCCATGGGTCAAAGCGACCAACAACGCACCTCAGAAATCGTCACCCATTGCTATGTCCTGGTCACCGTCTTAACCGTACTCATCGCTATCCTGCTGAGGATGGCATCCGAGCAGGTCCTGGCAAGCCTCGGTGCCAGCGGCGACGTGCTAGCGCTCAGCACCCAATTCAGTCGCATCTTTTTGCTTGGCTTTCCTGCCATGGGTTTGGCGATGGTTTCCAATGGATTGATTCGGGCCTATGGCAATCCAACCTTTCCGGGTTACATCATGACGATTGCGCCCGTGATTCAAGTTTTACTGGGTCCGGTTTTAATTTTCGGCGGGTTTGGGATCACACCAATGGGTCTCAATGGCGCCGGTTGGGCCTTTGTAATCGGCAGCGTGGCACAATTGGCGCTTGCGGCTTACTGGTATTTTTTCAAAGCGCGCCTGGTGTACTACTCCCTCCAGCGATTCAGCTCGAATTGCCGGCAAATTCTGCACGTTGGCATTCCTGCGGCCGCAACAAATTTGATTCAACCCGTCTCTCTGGGCCTCGTCACCTATTTACTCGCTGGGTTTGGCGATGAAGTGATCGCGGGGTTTGGGATCGCCAGCCGCATCGAGTCGGTCGTCGGCATGGTTGTCATTGGCATATCAACCAGTGTCGTGCCACTGGTCGGACAAAACTGGTCAGCAGGCCTCGTTGATCGGGTCAATCATAGTCTGCGCATCTGTTATATCGGCTGCATCAGTTGGGGCGCGACCGCCGCAGTAATCATGTGGTTTGGCGCTGACTTCTTTGTTTCTGGCATCAATGATGACCCGGCTGTCATGACGGTGGCGGTCGCCTTTCTTCATATTGTGCCACTGTCCATCGGCTTCATGGGCATGATGACCGTGGCAACCCACGGATTTAACGCGCTACGACGACCGCTACCGGCCCTTTGGCTTTCGATCGCCAGACTCGTTTTAGTGTACTTGCCTTTAGCCCTGATTGGCCGAGCACTCTTCGGCTACATCGGCATATTTTGGGCAACGGCCATTGCCAACTTGGTTTTAGGACTCATTTCAGCAGTTTGGCTCAAACGGGTCATCACAGCGTCGACAAACAAGATGCGTTCAGCGCCAGTTTAACGGCTGAGCCTTGGAGGGCGTTGTCTTAAACCGGGTTAACGCCAAAAGGGGTTATCTTTAAACCGCTAGCTTTAAAGCGCTACCCTTTAAAAGACGATCGTTAACAGGGTTATCTTGACTGACTATGACTTGACTGACTATGACTTGACTGACTATGACTTGAGCGACCGTGTCATAAGGGCCTTTACGTTGTAACACTTTACCTTGACCGAATGCGCCTTGACCGACGGTGCCTTGACCGACTGTGCCTTAAAAGCTCTTATCTAGACAGGACCAGGCGCGCGCGCACTTTCCCGGAGTCCTCGGTTCGGTCAATGACCATTTGATCCACCCCAACCGACTGCTCTCTACCAAGAGCCTCGGTTAAGGTCATCAACTCGGCAAAAGCAACCCGTTCAAACCAGAGGCTGACCGACTCGCCCTCGGGCTGCATGCGATTTGGGGCAATCCCCAACTGGCTCGTCGCATTGGTAATGACCGTCAACAAATTGCCCTCAAAGGCTTCATTGCCGCTCCGCCCCAACAACGCCCGAGCTTGACCTTCGGTTTGTTTCATCATGGTTAATAGCGCCAATTGCCGCTCACGCTCTTTTAATTGCTCGACCTGAAATTGATGAACCGGCTGCCAAATGAGCCCATAAACCAGCAGCAGCGACAAAAAAGCGCCAAGCGATACCAGCAGGCGTTGCTCACTGCTTTTTAATTGTCGAAAGCGCGCCAGGTAGGTTGCCACAAGTTGCTTCATGGTCGGTCTCCCAATCGAACCCGCAGACTACCCCTGACCGCCGACTTTTCCTGTGAGATGGTCCCAATTTCAGATTGAAACCCAGCCGCATTGAGCACCTCAGCCAAGGCCATAATTTGCTCGCTCTGCTGGCCAGATAATTGCAGCATGAGGTCCCCTCGACCCGAATTAAAATTCAGATTGTCCAGCTGTAATCGCGCGTTCACCAAAGCCGGGCTGACCGCATCCAACACCGCCGTCAGGCCCAATTGATCCTGCTCGCCACCAGCGTTCAATCGGCTTCGCCAGCGCCGCCTTAGGTCTCTGGGGTTTTGGTCGTTGGGGTACAAAGACTGATACAAGGCCTTGGCCTCACCCGCCATGCTGCTTGCTTGATCGAACAAGTAAAGACCCTGCGCACCGGCGAAAAGCAGCTGTAAGGCGGCCACCAGCATTGCAACTTTACCGAGCTGCCAAAGCCAAGCATTGCCGCTTGAACCACGGCCTTCGCGCGCAAAACGGCCTTGTCGAAAGTTCAGACGATTCGTTTTAGATTGCTGATGAAGATGTTGCAATAGCGATCGCGCCGAGGCGGGCAACCTCTGGGACTGCTCTAGAAACGTTTCCGGTAAAAGCTGGTCAAGCGATTGACCTTCTGTCAAATCAACAATGTTCAGCGCAAGCGGGTCCTGGTGATACAACAGTTCCAGTCGAGTCAAAATCTGAGCCGTCTCAAACGCCACCCGCTCAGCATTCGGTTGGGACAAAAGCGCCACGTCATCCCCCACCAGCAACAGACACTGATCCCGTGACATCAAATCAAGGTCAATCCCAATAAATTCCGGATCCAACGCAAGGGTTGTTAGCTGGGCTAAACAATCTGCCAAATAAGGCTCATCGATCACCCCGACGGTCAGGTCATTGCCTCGACGTTCACCAATGGCAATGAAACAATCCTGCACATCACAGGCTAGGTATTCTTCAACGAGATAGGGTACCGCATCGAGGACCTGCCGGGTCGGTTTGGGCGGCACCTCAATGGTTTTAATCAGCACCGATTCGCCAGACAACAGCACGCTGGTGTGCAAGGGCAGTTCATCGTCGGACAGGACCTCGGCAAGGGCCGCCAAGGACCCTCGGCCTTCCCGCAACGGCAGCTGAGCTTCATCCAGCAATAACCATTCAAGGTCTTGGCCCCGCCAATGGATGACTAAGTTTTCAAAGGCCATTGGCTTGCATCTCTTCTTCCGGTTCAAGCGGTAAAAACCGCTCATTATTCTTTCGCTGATAAACCGTCATCTTACCGGTGGTCGCATCCCGAAACACAAAACTCGTTAAAAATACAATTTGCGATCCAAATCGAGCTCTCGTGTTCACCTTGAAAAACGAAGATTGTACACCAAGTCCCCCCGGCTTCACTGCCAATCCAGCCAATTCAGGTTGCTGCAGAAATTGCTCAACGGATTCAAAGCCGTCCATCCGCAGCCGGGATTCGACGAGACGAGTTGCGCCTTCAAGATCCAAGTCTGTCGCCAGCGTCTGCAAAACCATTGGCGGCGCGGTGTTCACGTTCAACGCGCCCCCGGCGGTCGGTAAAACGGTTAGCACCTCTGACAAACGCCCATAGGCCTCATCGGTCATAGACCGGAGCAACCGAATCTCGGAGAGATCCTGTAGCGGTTGACCGCTGGTTCGATAGGGAATCTCAAGGCCCAGATAAAAATAGTCCTCGGCCCCACCAGGTCTTACCTCACCATCAATATCACAGAAATCAAGCAGCTCATCCATCCAACTCGGGTTCAAGCCAATCTGCGATGATAACAACGATAACTTTTCCGAGATGAGGGTGTTGGCCTCGTTTGAGGCGACGAAATCATTGAGATTGAACAGGCTTTGCAGGTCTTGGATTACAATATCGACTTCGCCAGATTCAAACTCAAAATTAAGATCCTGCGCTGCCCAAGCCTCGCTCAAATCATCTTGCTCAGGTCTGTCTTTGAAATCGCGACTCAACAGCTGACGGGCATATTCTTCGCCGCCGGAGGCATAGTAGTAGGCCTGTGCTCGATCAAAATACCGACTGGCCGATGAGATAGCGCGATGCTGATTCTTGGCAATGGAGACACTCAGCACCGTTGCGATGGTCACAACCAAGAGCACAATCATCAACGCGACCCCTTGCTCTCGCCGCCGGCTGATCATATTGCGCCGCCTGATACCGTCTGGGAGAGCGGTTGCACCGCCGGATCAAGCTGGTCGTCTTGATCTGGTTCTGATTCGTTGAGGTCGTCTTCAGGCGACAGTGCGCCCGCGCCGCCTTGTGGCAAAAATGGCACGTATTCTGGTAAATTAACGCGTCGGGTTAGATCACCCCACAGCGCCGTGGTCAGGGTCAGCTCGACCCCGACTGGCAATTCATCGCCATCCTCTGCGGTAATCACCTCCTGACGCGTTCCATCGGCGTTAATCAAACTAACCTTAAAATCGGTCACCCCGGTCATTAAGGTCTGCACTCGCGGCTCGGTGTCTTCTGCCCGGTCGAGGATTAGCCAAACCACGCGTTGCAGCGCCTCACCATTATATTGATAGGCTACCCGTTGCAATTGGCTTCTGGGTCGCTTCAACGGATTACGCCAGCCAGCCCGGGTAAACTCTAACGGATATAACCCTTGGTTCACCGAGACTGCGGCGATTGGATCCCCGAACGAATCACGGACCCCTCTATAAACCAAGGCCGAGACATCACGATCAATCATTTTAAAGACGCGCACCAACGTTCGATATTCATCGGTTCGCTCGCCCATTTGGCGCTCAATACTTGCAACACTTCGCAGCATCTGATTCGACGCCAACCCCAATATCGAGAAGATCGTCATTGCGATCAGAACCTCGAGTAGTGTGAACCCCTTTGAGCGCATCATCAGTTACGCCCGACATAGCCATACAACACGGCCAGTTCTTGATCAAAGGCGGCATCATCTCTTACCGACACCTCGAGTCGCTTTAAGTCCTGATCGCTCGTTGCCTCAACTCGAACCAAAACTTGGAATCGCCGATTCGCCATCATAATTTCGGTCTGCTTCCGAGTTGGTTGCAGGAACGGGTCTTCATCACCGCCGCGGCTGGTTAATTCATTCATCACATTCTGTGCGACCGTAAAGGCCAGAAGCTGCTCTTGCATCCGACTGGTCTGCACAACGGCCAAGGACGCATTTTTGGTTAGCGCCAGCGCAATCACAGCGAACACGGCGAGCGCCACCATAACCTCGATTAAGGTGAACCCCTGGCTTGCTGGGTGCTTGGCATTAATCACGTTCAATGGGCGTCCTACTTAACGCAAAGTCACCAAAGCCCTCGCTCGACAGGCCCATCCACCAACCATCCTCGGCCACCAGACTCAATTCGAAGATCGAGGTTTCACCACTCGACAACAACAACAGTTGGGGTTGTGCCTCGGCGGTCGCTCCGGACTCATCAAGCGGTTCAACCAAGCGTAAAGGCTCGCCTTCGGTGCTGAGCGCTAACGTTAACCCTTCAGGTAACTCGTGTTGCCTGAGTTCAGGCGCATCGGACGGCATCCAGGATTGAGTACTTTCATCAAAAATGACGAAGCCATAGCCATCCACCGCCAATTCAACGCCGATCTCCACCGCGTCGACTTGCGCCGTATCAAGACCATACTCAAAAACGAATTTTAACCGCTCAGCTTCTTCTTCGAAGTCGGCGGACGTAACAAATGCCGGTAGATTTGCGACCACAAGGCCCGTCAACAACGAGACCATGAACAGCACGACAAGGATTTCTATCAGCGTAAAACCCTTCATAACGCGCATAGCGATGCCTACAAATCTGATAGCTTTAGATCGGCATCCACGCCCTCGCCACCTTCACGCCGATCCGAACCCAAAGAATACACTTCGTTTTGACGGCCCTCGCTGAAATAAAGGTACGGCTCGCCCCAAGGGTCAATCGGCATTTTTTTTAAATAGCCATCGGCATTCCAACGCCTGGGCTCCGGGTAGCCACTCGGCTTTTCAATCAAAGCTTCCAGGCCCTGGTCTGTGCTCGGATAGTGTCCGTTATCCATCCGATATAAATCGAGGGCATTGCCCACCTGCTGCAAATCAGACCGCGCTGCGGTGACTCGAGCCTCATCGGGTCGCCCCACAATGTTCGGTACGATTAAAGCCCCTAAGATTCCCAAGATAACCACAACCACCATGATCTCGATAAGGGTAAAGCCCGCTTGACGATTTAAACCAATCTTTGGGTGCATCATTATTTGTTTCTTCATTTCCGGTTTTCCAAAATCTATCGTTTCCAAAAACTATTCAGTCATTCGTTTATTTTAAGATCAGCCAACCAGCTGATTAAGGTTGATAATGGGCAGCAGAATGGCCATCACGATGGTGAACACCGCCCCCCCCATAATGATCAACATCAAAGGACCGATCAAACTGAGCAACGTCGCGAGCAGCGATTCGACATCTTGCTGCAGGTAGCGTGCAACGCGCGCCAACATGCCATCCAACTCCCCGCTCGCCTCGCCGCTAGCAATCATATACAGCATCATTGGCGGAAAATAACCGCTGGCCTGAAGCGCGGCTTGTAGACTGCTGCCTTCACTGACGCGCAGGGTGGCCCGTACCACTTCGGTCCGCAGCCACGTATTGGATACGACCTCGCCCGCGATTTTCATCGCTTCAACCAGCGGCACCCCAGATGCCGTCAGAATACTCAAAGTACTCGCAAATTGTGCGATATTTCGACCGCGACTCATCTTGGCAACCAGCGGCGCTTTTAATAAAAAACGATCATAATTCAACCGGTTTTTTTCAACGGCCAAAAGCTGCCGAATCAAGAATCCAAGGCCGATCAAACCCAAGCCAACCAGCCAGCCATAGCCTGCAACAAAATCACTCGCGGCGATCACGCCTTGGGTTAACGCCGGTAGCGCTTGGCCCGTATCGGCGAAAACCGTGACAATATCCGGCACCACATAACCCAGCAAACCAGCCAGGATCAATAAGGTTAGAACAAACAAAATAACCGGATAAACCAACGCCTGCTGTATCCGCATCGCGGACTCGTATTGCGCCTCACTAAAATCCGCAAGCTGATTGAGGACGGCATCGAGGTGGCCTGAAGACTCACCCGCAGCAACCGTTGCCCGAAACAAATCAGGAAAGGCTTTCGGGTAGATTTCAAGACTCCGGGCTAAGGAATAACCTTCCAACACCCGCGTTCGAACCGTGGCGAGCATTTTCTGCGTTTTTGGCAATTCCGTTTGACGAGAAACCGCTAGGAGTGATTCTTCGACGGGTAATCCCGCCGCAATCAGGGTCGCTAGTTGACGGGTGATCAGCGCCCGCTCGCTGACCGACAGCGTGGGTTGAAAAAAACTGGATAAAAAATCGTTACCCGATGCCGAATCGGTATCGCCTTGCCGGGTCAAGATCACACTGGTTGGGGCTAAACCTTGATCCCGCAGCATCTGTCTGACTTGACGCGCCGAGTCGCCCTCGAGCAATCCTTTCTTAAGGCGTCCGCGTGGGTCTAAGGCTTGATAATCAAAGGCTGGCATTGTCTAAATCAATCGGCCATGGTGACGCGGAGAATTTCATCGATGGTGGTCATACCCGCGAGCACCTTGCTTCGACCATCATCGCGAATGCCCAACGAGTGATGACGCGCTTGTTTTTCCATCTCGGGTTCTGACGCGCCCATATGAATCATCTCTCGAAGACCATCATCCACCACGATGATTTCGTAGATCCCTTGCCGACCGCGATAGCCTTCATTCGCGCAAGCATCGCAGCCATTGGCTCGATAAATGACGGCTGACTCATTTGTTGTGAGGTTCAAGAACCCCCGCTCGTAGGCATCCGGGTCATGCGCTGTTTTACACTGCTCACACAGCACCCGCACCAAGCGCTGCGCAATCAGCCCGGCAATGCTGTTCGACAACAGATACGGCTGCACGCCCATATTGGCCAAGCGCGTGATGGCGCCAATGGCCGTATTGGTATGCAGCGTTGAAAGCACTAAATGACCCGTTAAACTCGCTTGAACCGCGATGTCGGCGGTCTCGTAATCCCGAATCTCGCCCACCATCACCACGTCTGGATCTTGTCTTAAAATTGCGCGCAATCCTTTTGCAAACGTCATATTGGCCTTCGCGTTCACCTGCGTTTGGCCCACCCCTTCAACGTCGTACTCGATGGGATCTTCAACCGTTAAGATGTTGCGGCTGCTGTCGTTGAGTTGGTCCAGCCCAGCATACAAAGTGGTCGACTTACCCGAACCGGTTGGGCCTGTCACTAAAATAATGCCATGAGGCCGGGTTAATAAGCCTTGCATCGCGTTCAAACCGGACGATTGCATGCCCAGGAACTCAAGGCTCTTACGGCCATCTTGCTTGTCCAAAAGCCGCATGACCACCCGTTCGCCATTACTTGCAGGAATGGTCGAGACCCGCACATCGACTTCCTTACCACCCACCCGCACCGAAATTCGACCATCCTGGGGCAACCTTTTCTCGGCAATATCGAGCTTTGCCATAACCTTGATGCGAGACACCAAGAGCGGCGCGAGCGCCCGACGGGGCGACACAATTTGACGTAGCACGCCGTCTACTCGAAACCGAATGACCAATCGAGTTTCATAGGTTTCCACATGGATATCCGAGGCGCCAACCTTGATGGCCTCGGTCAGCAAACTATTAATCAACCGAATAATGGGCGCGTCGTCATCCTGCTCAAGCAGATCGCCGTTTTCAGGGAGTTGATCCATTAGACTGGACAAATCCATAGAATCGCCAAGATCTTCGATAAACGCCATCGCCTCGCCGCTATCTTCCTCATAGGCTCGGGACAGCAAACCATCAAACTGGGTGGGGTCAACCGATTGAATTTCTGACAATCGCCCAACGAAGCGCTGCACCTCAGAGTAAACGGCAGGCGAGAGCGGCGACTTATAAATCAGCTTGGTCTGGGTCTCGTCATTGGACACGCTCTGAAGAATGACCCCAAAGCGCTTAGCAAAACCAAAGGGCAATCGCTTCCTGGTCTGGTGAGCATTCACTTGTAGATCGGACATAGCGGCAAAATCCTGGTAAAACCATCGTTTTGAGAGACATTAAAGCCTCACTGAACTCAATTACACAATCAGAATGCCGCCCAGGGATCCTGTCTTTTGATACCCAGATTGGCATCTTGTCAGGGTCCGGCGACGCAAGTACCCCAGTCAGGCGGATTTCGCCAATTGTAGCAGTCTTGACACAGAATTCACGCCACTGGCGCTATAACTTTTTTTTTGGTGCAACATCGAGTAGCATCATTACCACTAATGTTGGGGTACCACATTATGAAACTCAGTGATATCGATCTAAATCTTTTCGTCGTTCTGGACGCCATTTACACGGAAGGCAACTTAACCCGCGCCGGCGAAATTATTGGGATTACCCAACCGGCTGTCTCCAACTCCTTATCGCGCCTACGAACGTTGTTTGACGACCCGCTTTTCGTCAGGACCGCTGATGGCATGATCCCGACCCCGGTTGCCCAAAATATCATTGGCTCGGTCAGACAAGCCCTCGACCTTGTTCGCTCTAGCGTTCAGGACAGCGAGCACTTTGACCCGCTAAGTTCAGACAAACGATTTCGGATTTCTGCGAATGATCTGACGGAGGCAATCCAGATTCCCCCGTTAATTCGGCTGCTTAAACAGGTCGCACCCAAAACCATGCTGGAGTGTTATCACGTCCGGCGACG
>Ga0115004_10000503_pt1 | contig 29701 bp, 25 predicted proteins | sample ArcticOcean_MG_C_10_FD_88737 | JGI IMG/M metagenome (GOLD analysis project Ga0115004, IMG submission 88737) | Marine microbial communities from western Arctic Ocean - ArcticOcean_MG_CB11_90 | ecosystem: Environmental > Aquatic > Marine > Oceanic | place: Arctic Ocean: Canada Basin | collected... | reverse complement strand
TTGAACTGGAAAAGTTGCAATGAAAAGATAAGTCAGTGCAGCTAAAATATAACCATTATTTTTTTTCATTATTTGTCACCTATTGTATGGGCTGAGTGTTTTCTGGCGCCTTGAAAGACTTCACAGTCTAAGATGTAGCCACATTGGAGCTACCACTACAGGCGGTAATCAAGAAAAAAAACAGTAAGGTTGCCAACAGGCGGCTAACGCATTTCATTTTTAAACTCCAACTTTAAAAGGCATTCATCAAGAAGCTTAATTGTAAACTGCCATTGTGCTCATAGTATGCCGATAGTGTGTTTTAGTGTGTTTTAGTGTGTTTTAGTGTGTCTTTTTTGTGTTAACGGACATAGCTGTCCCCTAACGACTAAACCCACACAAAACCAGTCCGGCAATAAAATTCGCTACCCATAAATTCCAATGGGTAACGAATCGTCTTTAACACCCTGACGGATGAAGATAGGTCGGCACTGTTCGTGCCATAAAATCACAAGCTATCATTCGGCTAAACTCGTTTCAGTTAAACTCATTCAACGGATTGGTAACGCACTCCGTTTTTAATGTAGACCTCCGCCTGCTTTTTCTTGATGGTGTCTATGCAAAGATAGACAGTCAAATGCACTTTCCTGTGGTATCTGATTTAGATTGCAAACGGTGTAAACATTTACGCAAATGTTGCTTGGTATTTAGTTTATTGAGTGGACTGTTGAAGCCTATTAATCTTTATAGTTCGTTACGGTACCAGCAGTCGCGGGTTGCATATATATGAGAAGCATGAATATCAGGAGAATTTTCATAGCCATTAGATTAAAACTTTAGATATTTGATAGGGCAAAAATCGCTGATTGTATTCAAAAGATTGATGGAGGGGTATTATTTTTAGACCAGTATGCGCTTGAAGACTGCTTGCAAGAATAGAAGCAGAGTAGAAGGCGTCTTCTACTAATTTTTATTATTCATTATTGCTGTCGTTTAATGGACGGTTTACGATGGCTAAAAGGTTTTATAACTGGATAAGTATTAGGTCATAAAAACGATAAGAGTTTCTCCTCAACATATCACCTAATTAACGTTCAAAAAGATCCTTTCAAATTCATTTATTTGTAAAAAATTGATAAGTCAGACAAAAAAAAGACCTACATTACTGCAAGTCTTTAATTTCACTAAGAATAAGTGGCGTCCCCAAGGGGATTCGAACCCCTGTTACCGCCGTGAAAGGGCGGTGTCCTAGGCCGACTAGACGATGGGGACACTGTTTTTACCAGACAACTTTAAACGAGAAATCTGGTGGAGCCAGGCGGGTTCGAACCGCCGACCTCAACACTGCCAGTGTTGCGCTCTCCCAACTGAGCTATGGCCCCCTCGAAAGAGCGCGTACTTTAATCAAGCGAGGTATCACTGTCAAGCTTAAATACGCCATTCAATTGGATTTAAAAACATCAGGGCAAATCCCTGTGCGTCTGTTAAAATTAAGTTAGTCAATCATTCTATATAGCGATCAATTTATGGACAAAGTACTCATTACTGGCGGAGCCGGATTCATTGGCTCTCATACTGCGGACTTGTTGCTAAGCCAGAATATCCCAGTCCGCGTTCTGGATAACCTGTCGTCTGGAAATAGGAACAATTTGCCTGATAATAACCCTTTATTGGAGTTTATAGAGGGTGACATCACCGATAGCCATGTTGTTGATCATGCCATGCGAGGTGTATCGCACTGCCTGAACCTTGCCGCTCAGGTTTCTGTGGTGGCGTCGTTAGAGAATCCTGTGTTTTCCGCAATGCAAAATATTATTGGTTTCGTCAATGTATTGGTTGCCGCTCAAAAAAATAAGGTTGAAAAATTAGTCTATGCCTCTTCTGCTGCAATTTATGGAGAGCCATCTGAAATCCCTCTACCGGAAGACGCAAAGAAAAAACAACTTTCCCCCTATGGACTAGAAAAGCAAGTCAATGAAGCATATGCAGATATGTACCAAAGGGTCTATGGAATAAAGTCACTAGGGCAAAGGTTTTTTAATGTATTCGGCCCCAGGCAAGACCCAAAGTCTCCTTATGCTGGTGTGATTGCTTTATTCGTTGATAGAATTTCACGAGGTGAACCTCTCACTATTTTTGGTGATGGCCAACAAACTAGAGACTTCATTTATGTCGGTGATGTTGCCCGTGCCAACGTCGCAGCTTTAATGAGCGCTGCAACGGGTTCGTGCAATATTGCAACTGGACAACAAACGACCTTATTAGGTTTGATAGCTGTGCTGTCTGATATTACGGGTAACCACTGTGAGATCTCTCATGCGGCACCACGAGAGGGTGACATTCAGCATTCGCTCGCAAACCCAACCAAAATGAATAACGAGCTGGGCTTGAAAGCAGAGACAAACATTCGCGCAGGCCTAATTAAATTAATTGAATCTTAAAAATCAGCGACTACTTTTTTTTGACATTATATTTTAAATCACTTTAGCCATAATCGAGAAGGTCATAACAAACCTTACTATTATTGTCCGATGGTTTGATTTATAGCTAGGCTGACGATTAATACCGCAGAATTAATCAAATTGACTAATTTCATCCCAGATCCCACCGATTGATCTTGAAATTGGTTGATTGGCCCCTAACGAGGCAGGCAAATTAATAATTGATCTGCTAGCCATTCGTCGACTGCTATAACTGCCATAAACTATACTGAATAATAAATTTTCTGGAACACGCGTCCTATAAACACGTAGTTGTGTAACGTCAACCCCTCGTTTTTGTAACGTCTTGAGATAACTAAAATAGGTACTACTAGTCGTGACATCTAAATTAATAGACATAATTTGAATAGTGGCACGACTCCTTTCCACAGTTTCAAACCAGTCACGCGAACGTTTTAACTCTGCATTAAACCAGTCTGAATGAGGCTCTTTCTGGGATTGGCGCACCAGACTCTCGACTTTCACAGACTCTTTGATTGACACTTCATTGATTTCTATTTCCTTGGCTTCAACTTTCTCAGCTTTCGCTTTCTCCGCTTTAGCTTTCTCAGTTTTAGCTTTCTCAGCTTTCGCTTTCTCAGCTTTCGCTTTCTCAGCTTTCGCTTTCTCAGCTTTCGCTTTCTCAGCTTTCGCTTTCTCAGCTTGAGCTTTCTCGGCTTTCGCTTTCTCAGCTTGAGCTTTCTCGGCTTGAGCTATTTTTATTTCGCGGGATTTCTCCCGCTTAATGATGGAACTTTCAATGAGCGTGAGTTCAGCTGAAGATTTGGGTAAGGTAGGCATTTCTATCTGTGGAAGCAAAATCGTTTGGGTTGATGCGGGTTTCATTAAAGCTTGAGATTTTTCCATCTTCAAGTCAGATTTGCTTAAAGCCAGACCCTCTGGTTGATTGAGTTCAACTTGATTTTCTTTCATCGGATTGAATAAAATAGAATTAAGTGGGTCAATCGGTATAAAGCGATAAGTGAGGCCAGCAAGAAGCAAGATAATAACCAATCCAGAAACAACCCATAGCGGTTTAACAATAGATGGTAAACTGGTAGTACCTTGCATGACGATATGATGACTATAAAGCGCAACAACATCTCGTAAATTACCAATTAAACCTCGGGCTTCGTTCAGTGCTCGACGCGTCTGTCGTGGCATCCACAAGGGACTAGGCACCAATAACGGAAATAATACACTCGCACAATAACCATCAACCTCCTTTCGCGTTAAGGGTAGTAACTGAAAGCCCTTTACATCTAAACTGTATCGATCAGCCAAATTGCGAATCTCTTCAATGCCTATTGGGCCAGTGGCTATAATCAGACTGAATTTTTTATCGATGCCATCAGTTGCCCAAGTTTGTAATAAGTGATGTTTCATCTTGTTGGTCGCTAATTCAAAATGATCAGCAACAATTACATCTCCACTATTAGCTTTTTTTAGTGCCCGCTCTAAAACAGAATCTAACTCGGTTGTTGAGCCAGACTTGTTTTCAGCCTGATCGCAGTCAACCCAATGCACTCGAAGCTGATTGAACCTAGTTGATACCAACTCTTTTAAGAGTCGAGTTTTACCGACACCCACTTCCCCATAGAGTAAAAACAATGACGCACTGTCTTTAATTTCACGGTTAAAGTCTTCTTGCAAGTTTGCGGTTTGCTTTGTCAGAAAATAGGGCATATCTGTTGATTGGATTTGAGACATTTATTTCACGATAAAAGAGTGATTTACGGTAACAGCAATACTGCGTATCAGATATAGTACATCTCGATGCAACTTGTTGATGTTTATTCGAGCATTTCAAGTTAAAATGAATAATAACCTCGTTGAAATAGAAGCGGAATATACCAGTGTTCAAGCCCCACTATAGTTTTAAAGATATCACCATTATTCAAAATATTATTAAGCAGTCGTCACAATTGACGCTCCTTAAATACTACGCCAAATCAACCGCTAGCTTTAAAATGGATGGCTCGATTGTTACTGAGGCTGATATTGAAATGCAAAAAGTAATGGATGTGGCATTAAAAAAACACTACCCTAATATTTTATTACTGAGCGAAGAGTTAACGGAACCAGAGCAAATAAGCGTTCTCAATTCAAATCAAGACTATTGGTGCCTAGACCCTGTTGATGGTACTAACAACTATCATTGCACCCTGCCGCTATTTTCAGTTTCGTTAGCCCTCATTAGCCAGAATCAAATTGTTTTGGCCATTATTTATGATCCTATGCGTGATGAGTTTTTCTCTGCCGTGAAGGGACAGGGACTGTGGATTAATGGTCAAAAAATAATTCGACCCGAGCAACCCACCACGCTCAAGCAATCGATAGCATTCGTTGATTTTAAACGACTCTCAAACCCAATTAAGTTAACACTGGTTCAACAAGGGCCTTATAAATCACAACGTAATGTTGGTAGCTGCGCGCTCGAGTGGGCTTGGTTAGCGGCAGGCAGAGTGCAACTATTATTACACGGTAAAGAAAAGTACTGGGATTACGCCGCAGGTGTTTTGCTGAATGAGGAAGCCGGTGGCAAAAGTCAAACTTTAGAAGCAGAGCCAGTATTTAACCAATCATTAGATTCTCGATCAGTCGTTGCTGCCAGCACAGTTGAGTTATTTGAGCAGTGGACAGACTGCATTCAAAAAACAATGTCCAGTTAACCCCCCTATTGTTACCCTTACTTAACAAAGATTACGGTCAGAATATTTGAATTACCTATCAGTTCATGTAAAGACATATCTCAATGCGTTTTTATGGTTCTTGTTATGGACATTACTCCCCGGGCAAGCCTTGGCTGATAATTCATTTCGAGTAGTGAGTCAAAATATGTATCGATTATTTGACGACATTGATAGTGGCAAAAAATACGAGACCGTTATAAGTACTCAAAGATTCCATCAAAACGTGAAGGCAGCCGCACAGAAAATTATTACCACTTTTGGGCTACCGGATATCATAGCGCTACAAGAAGTTGAGAACATCAATACACTGAATCAAATAATCCATCAGATTCAACTCGCTAGTGGCGTGCATTACAGGGCAGTTCTAAGAGAAGGCAATGACATATCCGGCATAAATGTCGGTTTCTTGATTCAATCAAATTATCAGGTTATATCGGTCAATCAGTTATTTAAACAAACCAAATTGACATTCGTTAATAGTCCCCTCTTTTCACGCCCACCGTTATTGATTGAAGTTTGCAAACAATCCAACTGCCTTTCTTTACTCAACCTTCATTTGCGCTCAATGATTGGTATACGATCGAAAACCAAAGGTCATCGAGTCCGCACTAAACGGTTAGAGCAAGCAACCAAGATTGCAAAGTGGATTAATCAGTTTCAAAGCGTTCGGCTTGGTCAGCCCCTTATGGTGTTGGGTGATTTGAATGCATTGTCTCCATCCGATCAATACATTGACGTGGTTGGTACAATAATAGGAAAGCCCGATAACAAAAACACCAAACTCTGGAGCCAAGACTTTATCAAGCAAGATCTTACCGATCTAACCCAACGCGTATCGCACCCTAAACGCTATTCCTATATTCACAAAAAGAAGAAACAAATTCTAGACTATATGATTATTAATCAACAGTTTAAACCCAAGTTAGAGCGTATATGGTTTAGTGAAATCGACTATAGTTTTTCTGATCATGCTGGCCTTATTGCCGACTTTTCTTGGTAAACCTAAGGTATCTAATAGATTAATAAGTCTTCTAGAGGATTATAGTATTAGCGCTTTTTAAACAATGCTACTGAGTCATATGTAACTGCGTCAAATACTGTTCTGACTGCATTTCTATTAGACGACTAACTGTTCGTTCAAATTCGAAAGCAAGTTTTTTCCCCTGATACAGTTGGTCAACAATGACTGAGGCACTGCAGATTAAGATAACACGATGGTCGTATAAAACATCGATGAGTAAAATAAATCGTTTCGCAGTGTCATCCGTTAAATCGTTCATTTGTTCAATATCAGTTAAAATTAACGTTCTAAATAAGCGTGATATTTCTAAGTAATCATTCTGGCTTCGACTAGTTTTACACAGTTCATTGAAACTAAACCAAATCGTATCTTCCGAACAAAACTGAAAATTAAGCTCACGCCCATTAAGATTCAAATGCTCCATATTTAACTGTATTGGTTGCACATGTTCCAACAAATAAAGGTTCACCTCATCAACCACAGCCTGTGAATGTGGCACCGTATATAAATGCGTCTGGCGTAGGCCCAATAAACGGTAATCCTTTCCGCCATCCAAGTTAATCACATGACAACGCTTTGAAATTAAATCAATGGCCGGCAGAAATCTGGCGCGCTGTAACCCATTACGATACAAATCATTGGGTTGGCAATTTGAAGTTGTCACAAGGACAACACCTTCTTCAAAAAGCGCCTTCAGCAAACCAGTCAAAATCATTGCATCGGCTATATCGGTAATCACAAACTCATCCAAACACAGCACTCTCATATCACCAGCCAGTTCTTTCGCAACCGCCTCTAAAGGATTGGAGGTATCTGACAACTGTTTCAAAGAACAGTGAATTTGATTCATAAAAGCGTGAAAATGAAGGCGACGCTTTGCTTCAAATGGCAGGCACTGATAGAAAATATCCATTAAAAAAGTTTTGCCTCGTCCAACCCCACCCCAAAAATATAAACCTAAAGGCGCGGTTGCCGTGGTTCTAGTCCTTACCAGCTTTTGCCACCAGCGGTTTTTTTGGACAGTACGGCTAATGAGTAGGGCTTGTAGCTCATCGAGCTGTTCAATGGCATGCCGTTGCGAATCATCAGAGTGAAACTCTCCTGAATTTAAAATTGACTGATATTTATCGGATGGCTTCATTGAGGACTATTTTTAATTTTTTTTGCTAAGGAATTAATACAAAGAGGTAAACTTGACGCAGCAAACAAACTTTAGTTAAGCGCTATTTTAGAAGACGTTAAATTAGTCAGGAACACTTGTCTAGCATAATCAGTAAAATATAACTCAGGCCCATGTTTGATTCACAAGCCAGATTGCCTCTTTCGTGCGTATGTCACCTGTGTCAACGATATGGGTAACACGACCAGCAACTTGCTTTTGTTTAAAATGCATCAGATCAAATCGTTCTTGTTTGGTTTGGGCATAATATTCGCCCGTTGTGCCAGCACAAATAATACCGTGAACATCGGCTTTAATTAAAAACTCGGTTACTTTTCTTAGGCGATCAAAATCGATACTAAAGTCGTTATGGTAAGGCGTTATTATCGGTATTTAAAAATATCTTCAAATTTCATTTGAATCTCTTGGCGTTAATGTTGTTTGTTCGGGTCTCAATTCAAAACCGAATTAATGGTTACGTGGCAATGGATCGAGTTTTACAAAACAATTAAGCCTTGTAATAACTGCCACTATGCCAGAATCAATTCAACTAAAACTTTACAGTTACTATTTTCAGTCGCAATAGTCATTTCTTGATGATGACCGTTTGCCGTTTTCATGCGCTGTTGAATGTCTGGATCACCTCGGTGATAGGAGGTTTAGTTGATCCTTACATAATCAATGAGAAGCCTATCGTAGCTTGGCTTTAGGTCAGTATTATGATCCATAGCGCCTATGATAGTGTGAAACTGAACATTCCAATAATTGACCTCAAACGGGTTGTTATTAACCGGCTGACTAAAATGATCATTAGAAGTTCTCATTGTTTGAATCTGGTCTAGCTTCTTGTTTTCAGCTGCCAGTCTGCCAACAGAGGCCTATGTCATAAGTGTAGTAATACAAAATCTCGCATCATCTTATGCTTCATCGATGATACTTAGGCACCTTTGTTGCTCACGAGAGTACGATAGCCCTCACCTGAAAGTTAGCGGAAGACGTCTCTCAGTGGAATCCAAGAAATCAAATATTATTTTCACAAGGACTTTTCATCCAACGACATGCCAAGCTCCAAAACCATAGTCAATATTTATTTTTTAAATCCAGATAGCGTTGATCTCTGTTCATTTAAATTTATTTTATAAACATAAAATATTGTGCTTTGAATAAATTCTTATTGTGTACAATATTTTAGATATTTGACGTTAATTAAAAACTTTCAAACTATTTTCATCAAAAATATAGTCACAAAATTCTAAACAATAGACACACAAGAACAAGTAGCGAGAAATGTGCATGAAAGATTTTTTTATTATAGGACATCGAGGCGCAGCTGGAGAGAAATTCGAAAATAGCATGAGTGGCTTCAAACTGGCATTATCACTCGATATTGACGCGGTAGAATTAGATATTCATCAACATAATGGTGAATTATGGGTAATACATGATCACGACTTAGAGCGTCTAACCGGTAAACCTGGACTCTTCACAGACGTTAAACAGCCATCAAACATTCGATTATTGAATGACGAACCAGTACCCAAATTGAAGCAAGTGTTGGACTTATTCTGGGGAAAAATGCCTATCAATATTGAAATAAAATCATTTAATACTGCAGCACTTTTATTGGAAGTGTTAAGTCATTACCCTGTTCTAGAACCTAACCCTCATTTTCCTTGGATATTGATCTCATCATTCGACCATCGTCAGATACTCCAACTTCGCCAAATGAATAGCCCTTGGCCTATTTCACCTCTCTCTACAGGTTTCCCTATCCAAGTAGAATCTATGGCCGATGCAATAAAGCCCTATTCGTGGCATATGGATGATGAATATATTGATATTGATTTCATTCACCAAATGAATGGTCTCAATATACCCACTATGGTATTTACCGTTAACAGCAAGGATCGAGCCAAACAATTAAGAGATTTAGGCGTCATGGGTATTTTTACCAATTTTCCTTCGACGATGTCAAATTTTGACTAAATTCACCATCAAGATAAGTCTTAATTAACCACAATAACCTAAAATCAGGCTTATCAGTTGACCTCAGTCTTAATGAGATTGATATCGCGTCCCTCAACCAAAAAGAAGATTGAAGTCTCAGTCAACTCAACTCAAAATAAAAAGAACATCGCCTTAACAGCTGACGACAGGCATAATTCAATCTCTATTCTTAACTCAATATGGCTCCAACTATGGCCCAACTTGGTCAATATAATTTACTCCGTGTCATCAAACACGTTGATTTTGGTTATTACGTTGATGGAGAACAATTTGGTCAGGTTCTTTTACCTAAGAAACAAGCTCCTGAAAACATTGAAGTGAATCAAGATATTTCTGTGTTTTTGTATACTGACTCTGAAGACCGAATCGTATCTACCACAATAAAACCCAAGGCTTTAGTGGGTGAATGCGCCTATCTTAAGGTGATTGAAACCAATCGAGTCGGTGCTTTTCTAGATTGGGGTCTTCCCAAAGATTTGCTTGTACCCTTTAATGAGCAATTAAAACCAATGCAAGAAGGCTACTCTTATACGGTTTATTTGTTTATTGACGATGCCTCAGAACGTATTGCTGCAACGACTCGACTCGACGAACATTTACCGTCCACATCGAATGAGTTCGAGCCTGGACAATCGGTTGAACTCATGATTTATTCAAAAAGTGATCTTGGGTTTAAAGCAGTCATCAATGGAACCCACTTGGGTCAACTTTATAACAATGAAGTTTTCTGTCCTCTACATTATGGTGAAAAGCTAACCGGATACATTAAACAAATACGAGATGACGGTAGAATTGATCTCGCACTCCAGTTATCCGCACATATCGCGCGAGATGAGTTATCTGAAAAAATACTTCAACACTTAAAAGATAACGATGGGATTTCAAACTTAACGGATAAAAGTTTACCAAGTGACATTTCAAATGCCTTTGGTGTCAGCAAAAAAACCTACAAGAAAGCATTAGGTCTGTTGTATAAAAATAAGTTAATAACAATTGAAAAACACCAAATCACACTGAATTAAGCCGAGTTGAATAATGGCCATAACGCTTTAACCTTTCAGAAGAGCAACAAGCCGCTCATCATATAATATCAAAAAACCAAAAATAACCCAATGTTTTCAATTACTTGGCTTATTTCTATAGCTGAACAGCTTAATTTCTATTAGACTGAAAATAAATATTGATATTTAAATTAAGCTGAGCACAATACTCTCAATTAGATTTGAGGTCAGGCGGCATGGCAAGTCATTACTTTTCAAAAATTTTTAGCCAATCTCCATTCACTGCAATGCAAGACCACATGGAAATAGCAGACCAATGTGTAGGCCAGCTTTTACCTTTTTTTAAATCCGTTTTAAGAGAGGATCATTCCAAGGCCAAGGAAGCCTACAAAGAAATTAGTAAACTCGAAAACAAGGCTGATAGCCTCAAGAAAAAACTCCGTTTGCACATGCCTAAAGGCCTCTTTATGCCGGTCGCTCGAAGAGATTTACTCGAATTACTACAAGTTCAGGACAAGGCTGCAAATCAAGCCAAAGACATTGCTGGCATAATCGTTGGACGTAAAATGGTGTTCCCCCCAAAAGTGGCTGAACTCATTCCTGATTATATCAAACGCTGCGTCGATGCCTGTAAACAAGCCAAAAAAGTCATCGATGAACTGGACGAACTAGTTGAAACAGGTTTTGCAGGAAAGGAAATTGAAATCGTTGCATCCATCATCAACGAACTCGATGACATAGAAAAAGATACCGATAAGATGCAAATCAAAATTCGGGCCGCGTTGTTAAAGATCGAAAAAGACTTACCACCCGTCGACGTGATGTTTTATTACAAGATTATTGAAGGTATTGGTGAAGTTGCTGATATCGCGCAACGTATCGGAAGTCGTGTTGAGCTCTTGTTGGCAAAGTAGCACTTGTCACATAAATTTTTGCACCCCCTATACCACGTCACTGTAACATTATCTTTTAGGTAGTTCCTTATGGATCACGTCACTATTTATATCATACTCGCCGGTGCGCTTGGCCTTTTCATGGCGTGGGGCATCGGTGCTAACGACGTTGCAAATGCGATGGGAACATCGATTGGCGCTAAAGCACTCACGATTAAACAAGCCGTTATTATTGCCGCTATATTTGAATTTGCCGGTGCATTCTTAGCTGGTGGACAAGTTACATCGACTATCCGTAAAGGTATTATAGATAACGCTTCAATAGCGGATTCTCCAGAGCTACTGATATACGGCATGCTCGCTTCTCTAATGGCTGCTGGCACTTGGCTACTCATTGCTTCGCGTGCAGGCTGGCCTGTATCGACCACGCATACTATTGTTGGTGCTATTGTTGGTTTTGCAATTGTAGGTATTGGTACTGAGGCTGTCCATTGGAACAAGGTTGGCAGTATTGTAATGAGCTGGGTGGTGTCACCGGTTTTGTCTGGAGCGCTAGCATTTTTTTTATTCCGTAGTGTGCAACGACTTATTTTAAATGCCGACAACCCACTAGCTATGGCCAAACGTTATGTGCCTATATACATATTTCTTACTGGATTTATGATTGCATTGGTGACCTTGTTCAAAGGTTTAAAGCATATTGGCCTTGAATTTAGTACTTCACAGAACTACATCATAGCGGTGATTATTGGACTGATCGTCACCGGTATTGGCATGCTATATATATCTCGATTAAAGTTTGATCCGTCAGACGACAAAGATTTTCACTTTGCGAATGTTGAAAAAATATTTAGCGTATTGATGGTCGTAACAGCCTGTGCCATTGCTTTTGCACATGGTTCAAATGACGTTGCAAATGCGGTAGGCCCTATGGCAGCAGTCATCAGTATCGCAAATGATGGCGTCGTCAACCAACAGTCAGCAATGCCCGTTTGGGTGCTACTCATCGGTGGCGTTGGTATCGTGCTCGGGCTAGCAATGTATGGTAAGAAAGTAATCGCCACCATCGGTAGTAAAATTACCGAATTAACCCCCAGCAGAGGATTCGCTTGCCAGCTGGCAGCATCTACCACTGTTGTCATCGCTTCCGGCACTGGACTACCTATCTCGACAACTCATACTTTGGTTGGAGCAGTACTCGGTGTTGGTTTAGCACGTGGCATTGGCGCGCTTAATTTAAGCGTTGTAGGTACTATTTTTATGTCATGGATGATCACCCTACCCGCAGGTGCACTCCTCTCTATTTTCTTCTTTTTCTTTTTTAAAGGTGTGTTTAGTTAACCAGAACAAGATTGAGAGAGCATACTAACGCGATACCTAGACGTTTTTTGAGTTTCCCCTTCTTGCACACTCTAGATGGCTGAGCAAACCCAATATTAAAAATTAAACACCTAGGTAACGATCAGCCAACTCCGGTGTCAGATCAGTTGGGTTACCCTGCCAACAAGTCGCTCCTTTTTCTAGAACCACACACTGACTTGCCACTCTAAGTAACTCTTTGAGCGATTTATCAACGAGTAATATAGAAAGCCCTTCCCGCATTAATACTTCGATAGCAGCCCAAATTTCCTGCCGAATTAACGGCGCGAGTCCTTCGGTTGCTTCATCAAGAATCAATAGCTTTGGATTTGTCATTAAAGCTCTCGCAATCGCCAGCATTTGTTGTTCGCCACCCGATAATGTATTGGCTAACTGCCCCGACCGTTCGCCTAAACGTGGAAACAGAGCCACTGCCTTTTGGTAATCCCAAGCACCCTGGCTAGCGGTCACAATCATATTTTCTTGGACCGTTAAATTGCTAAAACAACGTCGCCCTTCAGGCACTAAACCGATACCTAACCGAGCCACCTGATACGGTTTTAGCTTTGTTAAATCATGGCCATCAAAAATGACGCTCCCCGAACTCACTTGATTCAATTGGCATACTGACCGAATGGTAGTTGATTTTCCCATACCGTTTCGGCCCATCAAGGCGACCAACTCACCAGCAGCAACCGTTAGGTCGATACCAAATAGAGCCTGTGATTCACCATAAAACGTTTCAATTTGATTAACTTCTAACATTAATCATAAACCTCTCCCGTTACGTCTAGGTCTGATGAGCCAAGATAAGCCTCGCGGACAAGTGGGTCATGACGTATCTTATGAGACGTGCCCTGTGCCACTATTTGACCATAAACTAATACAGAAATTCGATCAGCTAATCGAAAAACAGCGTCCATATCGTGTTCTATGAGTAGAATAGGAATGTCAAGTTTTAGTGATTCCAGTAGTCCCGTAAGACGCTCTGAGCCACCAGCACCCAAGCCTGCCATAGGTTCATCGAGTAGCAACAGTTTAGGTTTTAAAGCCAGCGCACAACCCACTTCAAGTTGTCGGCGTTCGCCATGTGACAGGTAAGAAGCAGGCTCATCTGCACGATCTAAAAGACCAACCATATCAATCGCTTCATCGGCTGCGGCAATGAGCGCCTTGTCGCTTTCCACCGCTTTCCAAAAGCGAAAACTTGAACCTGTTATGGCCTGACTAGCGATCATTACGTTCCGTCGCACACTTAATGGCATTGCTAATGAAGACACTTGAAAACATCGACCTAAACCTTTTACTGCCCTTGCCGCAACACTGAGCTGGGTAATATCCTCACCATCGAGAAAAATTTGTCCCGAATCAGGCTTAAGTGAACCTGCTATCTGAGAAATCAATGTCGATTTACCCGCCCCATTAGGACCTATTAACGCATGAATTTCTCCCTTACGTAAGTCTAGAGAAACATCGTCAGTGGCTTTTAGCGCACCAAAACTTTTATAGAGCTTTTGAATGCGCATTATTGAATCAACCATGTCGTGCATTGCCTGTCATCAACCCAATTAATCCACCACGAGCAAATAGCACAACACCCAACAAAACAAGCCCCAAAAAAAGTTGCCATCGGTCGGTAAAACCACCCAGGAAAGTTTCTAATAAAACGAAAGCAATGGCACCCGCTATCGGTCCAAACAAACGCCCAACGCCCCCAAGCACAACGATTACAATAATTTCACCTGAACGATGCCAGCTCAACATGCTGGGATCAACGAAACCGTTCAGATCAGCGAACAGGGCTCCAGCAAAAGCGGTTATCATGGCTGAAACCACAAATGCGACTAATCGAATTGAATAAGGCTCAATGCCGGCCGTTGCAAGACGTGTTTCATTTAATTTTGCCATGGTTAATGCTGCCCCAAACCGTGACCCCACCATACGATGACTCAACCAAAGCGACATGAGTAAAGCGAAAAAACACAGAGCAAAAAAGTGAAGGGGATTGTTTGAATTACCAATAGCAAAGTTATTCCTTAATATAATTGATAAGCCATCTTCGCCACCATAGGTTGTTAGTGATATAGAAAAATAATAGATCATTTGTGCGAAGGCGAGCGTAATCATAATAAAATAGACGCCCTGAGTCCTCAGGCTGATAGCGCCTATTAGCAGTGCAATCATAGCCGCACCGAGTAATGCGACAGGCCAAATCAATAGCATTTGATCAGAGGTGGGTATTAGCCCTAAAAATAGCGTGCCCTCAAACGCATGAAAAGCAGCGATGCCAGCAACATAACCACCTAAACCAAAAAATGCAGCATGGCCAAAACTGACCATGCCGCCAAAACCAAGCGCAAAATTCAACCCAACAGCCGCCATTGCAATGATAATAATTCGGGTCGATAAGTTAACGTAATAAACTTCATCCATTAGAGTGGCAATAATGGGAACAGATACTATTACAACAAGTAACAATAAGTTGACCCAGGATTCACGACTCATATTTTTAGTAAAGTTAAGACTGGTGATTGAATTAATCATTGGCAGGAAAAAGCCCTTTGGGTTTTATTGCCAAAATAATCGCCATCAATAAATAGATCAGCATAGATGCCAGTGCCGAGCCCACACTGGCTGCTGCTGATGGCTCCATAAACCACTGAAAAAAACTGGGCAGTAAGACACGACCTAGCGTATCGACAATGCCAACCAGCATCGCTCCAATCAGCGCCCCTTTAATCGAACCGATGCCACCAATAACAATCACCACAAACGCAAGAATTAGTACGGGTTCACCCATGCCAACTTCCACCGATTGCAAAGCGCCTACTAAAGAACCTGCTAGACCTGCTAGTGCAGCACCCACTGCAAAAACAAAGGTATAAAGTACTGAAATATTAACCCCTAACGCACCAATCATTTCTCGATCGTTTTCACCTGCACGAATCTTCATCCCAATACGCGTTCGAGAAATAAGTAGGTACAACCCCAACGCAACCAAAACACCAACAATAATGATTAGAATCCGATAGACAGGATAAACAACGCTGCCTAACTCAATTGAACCTTTCAATACTGAGGGGATGTCAAGCCATAACGGTTGTGAACCAAAAACCAAAGCAGTACCTTCAGATAAAATAAGAATCAATGCGAAAGTAGCTAAAACCTGATCAAGATGGTCACGTTGATAAAGTCGGCGGATGACCAGCACCTCAACGATGACACCCATTATGGCGGCTCCTAAAGCCCCGGCCAGAAGCCCCAGCCAGAATGAACCCGTGATACCTGTAACATAAGCACAAACAAAAGCACCAACCATATAAAGGGAGCCATGCGCTAAATTGATAAGCCCCATTACACCAAAAATAAGCGTGAGGCCAGAGGCCATCAAAAACAGCATGATGCCAAATTGGATACCGTTCAGGAGCTGTTCTAATGTGAGTGCTAGGGTCATAAAAAACTTACCATTAGCCTCTACCAGCAGTATAAGTGGAAGAGGCTAATGAGCGTTTAAGCTAAGCAGTAATCAAAGAGCACATTGACTGACGTAAGCATCCTGAAGGTCTGAAATGGCAACACCAACAAGCTTATTGGTCGGCTTCTTACCATTACCTGCGACCACTTCTCGAACATAAATGTTCTGGATTGGATGATGGTTGGAACCAAACTTAAAGCTACCACGAACCGAATCAAAGTCTGCAGATTCTAAAGCTGAACGAAAGGCATCTTTATCAGAAGGACTCGCTTTTTTAATCGCTGATAAAATCAGATTAGCGGTGTCATAGCCCTGAGAAGCATACAAAGTCGGGGTACGGTCATATTTGGCACGAAAAGCTTTGACAAACTTCTCGTTAGCGGGGTTATCAAGGTCATAGGCCCATTGAGACGTATTCTTCACACCAATGGCGGAATTACCAACGGCACCCAGAATTATTTCATCAAAAGAAAAAGCTGGGCCAAAAACCGGCAATTCAATTCCAGAGCTGGCATATTGCTTCATGAACGCAATACCCATCCCACCCGGCAAGAAGAAAAATACACTATCGGCATTAGAAGCCCGAATTTGTGCTATTTCTGCCGCATAATCTTTTTGCCCTAACTTGGTGAAAATTTCACCTTCAGCTTTACCAAAACGTGATTTAAATCCAGTCAAAGCGTCGGTGCCTGCAGGATAATTTGGCGCTAAAATAAATGGTTTTTGTAAACCTTCAGCTTTCATAAAGTGACCCATCGCTTCATGCAGGTTATTGTTTTGCCACGCAACATTAAAGTAATTTTCATGACATGCTTTACCTGCCAGTGCTGAGGGACCCGCATTTGGGGAAAGATAAAAAGTGCCACCTCGAACCGTAGGCGGCACCACAGCCATCGCCAGATTAGACCAAATAATACCGGTTAAAATATCAACTTTATCTTTTTGAATAAGCTCATTTGCCAACGATTTTGCAATATCAGGCTTGCGTGCATCATCACGAATAATGACTTCTAGATTAGCATTTGCCATTTCTGTTGCTAGCATAAATCCATCACGAACATCAATACCAAGATGTGACCCACCTCCAGATAAGGTAGTAATCATACCAATTTTAGTTGGTGATTCATTTAAAACATCTGTCAGTTTGTAGCCACCACCTTTCATCACTAAGGCAGCGACACTGGCGACTATAGCCGCTGTTACAACGACACCAATTACTATTTTTTTCATTTAGCTACCTCCAAAAGTATTTTCATTATTATTTTCTCAAAAATAAGGATCGTTTATTTATCTTGGATATCGAGATTGCAATCCTTGATAAACTTGGTCTTTAAAATCAACACTGTCACTATTAAGGCCATTTAGTAAATCAGTGAGGTGTTCGTTGTCTTCAAGGCCATTCCAGACCTTAATATAACTGCCATCTTTATAACCATGATCTTGACGGAAAAAGTTGAGCACATTTTTACCGACATAGAGCCGGTAGAGTTGATCGAAGTCCATATCAATGAGCTGCATGACGTTCGCAAAGTCTGAGAAATCCATCATTTGATTGGCTATCGTCGACTGAGCCATCGCTTCTATCGCACAGGGAATATCAGTTTCACTCGCTGGACTCAAGAGTTCGCTCATGATTCTTTCAACCACGGCCTGTTGATCGACTTCACGCAACAAATAATCACTCATCGCAAAATGAAAGATATCAACCAGTTCTAATCTGACCTGATCTAGGTCAGGTTGTTGATGCTTCCACCATTTCCAGCCATAATGTTCCAACATTTCGGCACATTCAGTCCAGATAGCACGATACCATTCATTCTTTGCTTCACGCCAATCGGCATTCACTCGAGAATTCATAGCCTCCTGCATATCTAGCATGATTTCAAGTTTATTTTTCATAAGATAAATTGCCGTGGCAGGAGTTGGTCGAGTAATAACCAAATTATGCCGTAAAACCAGAATAATAAGAAACTTAATGTAACCCCAAAACTCATAAGGCCTATAATTATGGATATGGCGCAGGTTTAACTGTCGACAAATACCAAAGAGTATTGACCTAACAAGCACTGTATCTTTTAGCCTGATAAAATAAGATCTGAACTAAAATTGATAATAGCAAGTCGGTCAATATAATGACAGGAAAGCCATCTTAATAGTCAAACCAAACAAGCTGGCTAGATACTCGGCATGATCGGCTCAGACTAACCCCAAATTCCTTCAGCTTAAACCTAAATTATTATAAATTATTAGTTTTTATTGAAACCAACATTTAAATTGCAGAATGGCAAAAGCCCCCCCCCTGTTAAAACTATCAAATATTGACACTTCTTGCCTCCTAATTTCAGGTCCATAGCAATTCTGTTAAGGCTAAAAATGCTTTGCGTTTTGGGCCCAAAAGAGCAAAATCAAACTTATCATGTTTCCTTCGGCTAGCTAATAATCTGTTAATGTCATTGAAAAACTGCCTAAACCAATCGACCATTTTGAGAAAAAATATTTTTTTTGACCAATAAACGTAAAACAATATAAATCATTCTAATAATTTAGTTATTACTACCGGAGGTTTACCATGACAACTACTAACCCTATTTCTGCTACTATTAATTTTAATCAGGATGGCGTTCAACACGGCTTTCTAAAGTTACCCCACTCCCATGATGACTCCGGCTGGGGCACAATGATGATCCCAATTACCGTTGCTAGAAATGGTGAAGGGCCTACCATTTTATTTACTGGTGCCAATCATGGTGATGAATACGAGGGTCCCATTGCTCTGTACGACCTTGCACACAGTATTAATGCTAATGAACTTAACGGTCGAGTTATTATTGTCCCAGGCATGAATTATCCTGCATTTCGTGCGGGTAAACGTACCTCACCGATTGATGGTGGCAACATGAATCGAGTTTTTCCTGGCAACCCTGCTGGCACACTCACGGAAAAAATTGCCGATTATTTTCAACGCACTTTGTTACCGATGGCCGATTTTGTCGTTGATTTTCATTCTGGTGGAAAAACCATGGAATTCGTCCCCTTTTGCTGTGTACATGTTCTTGAAGACAAAGCTCAACAGGCACGTTGTGTCGCTGCAATGCAGGCTTTTAATGCACCGTATTCGATGATGCTGTTAGAAATTGAAGCCGCCAACATGTACGACACCGCTGCTGAAAGTCAGGGTAAAACTTTCATCAGTACTGAACTAGCGGGTGGTGGTAGCGCTAGTGCTGCGACTATTGCGATTGCAAAGAAAGGCATTCGAAATATTTTACGTCACGCCGGTATTACAAAGGGTAAACTCGAAGTATCCAACACTACAATGTTGGATATGCCCGACCCAGACTGTTTCGTTTTTAGTGAATCCGATGGCCTGTTTGAACTTTGTGTCGACCTTGGCGCTGAAGTTAAAGCAGGGACATTGCTGGGGCGCGTTCATGATATAAAACGGACCGGACAGGTACCAACAGACTATCACGCAAAGATCAATGGTGTTTTCAGTGGGCGTAACTTTTCTGGTCAGATTGGTATGGGTGATTTTCTGGGCATGATTGCAGTCAAGGTTGAGGCTAATTGACTCAGGTCAAAACCACAGATGGATGGTTTGCCAATTAATCACTTTGCTTCGGACAATATTTCTTTACCTGCCCGAATATTATGAATGCAGTGGTCGCAGCTAATTGAGGCACTACCTCCTTTTATGAAAAAGACGGCCATATCGTTAAACTTGAAGGTACACTGTCGCTTTTATTTGAAACGCCAGCCAAAGCATTTCCATTCCTCAGTGTCGTTGCGACTATCGCAGAAGGTGGACGACGAAATTACCCTCTACTTTGATTTGTGACTACCTGAGATAGTAAAATAGAAGGTGTTGATCATTATTATTGCGTCCGTTAAATTATAGGATAATCAAGATTAATGGTTACTGCTGCTTTACGCTTCTCCCATTGTGGATCAAGGTTTGCGACAATGCGCCTGGATATTAACCATGAGTTTTGATCAATACTGGTTATACGTCTTTGTTACTAGTGTTTTCATGCTGTCTCCTGGGCCTTCTGTTATTTTGGTTATCAGTAACAGTGTGAAACTGGGTACCAAGCAGGCCATGATTGGAGCGCTGGGGAATATTGTAGCCTTTCAGTTTTTGGTTGTGTTAAGTGCCTTAGGCTTGGGTGTTATTTTAACGGCATCTAGTTATTTTTTTTCTATTTTAAAGATCATTGGCGCTGCTTACTTGGTATATTTAGGCCTAAAATTATGGTTTTCATTGACCGTTAATCGTGACTGTGATGTGGATAGTCCAGCGCAAAGGATCCGTCAGGCCTCACTCTTTAAACAGGCTTTTTGGGTTACATTTTCAAATCCTAAAGCTCTCGTGTATGTCAGTGCGCTTTTACCGCAGTTTATTAACCCTGATCAATTACTTTTATCCCAAATACTCATTCTTAGTTTAACCGCAGCTTTAATCCAGTTTTTGATTTTTTTGTTTTATGCTCTGGTTGCTGGCCGAACAAAACAGCTTTTCCAGAACGAAAAAAATCAACAAGCCTTCAATCGTTTTAGTGGCGTAACGTTTATAGGGTTTGGTATAGCCTTAGGATTGCCAGAGAATAGTGACTAAAATTGCTTTGCTTCACTTAGTATCAAAAAAAGACAGTTTGTATGAGTTAGCATAAAGGACACCTTAGACCGTCTATAAAAAGCGTTTAATAGGCTGATCGATTAGTGTTTGAATAGGATAATAACGTTGGCACCTAGCTGAATCATTACCTAACGGGCCAATTGACAAATCGGCTTTAAAGTCATTATCAACTATGACGAGTTTATCTGACTCAAAGAATAATCGATAGGTAGTTAATACGACGGGCTACCTAACGGTTAAAAGCTTTATTCTTTGCGCATGTGAGGAAATAAAATAACGTCACGAATCGTAGCTGAATCAGTCAGCAGCATTACCAGACGGTCGATGCCAATCCCCTCACCTGCCGTGGGAGGCAACCCATACTCCAATGCGCGGATATAGTCTGCATCATAATGCATGGCCTCATCATCACCCGAGTCTTTTTCTGCCACTTGCTGCTGAAAACGCTCAGCTTGATCTTCTGGATCATTTAACTCTGAAAAACCATTGGCCAACTCACGACCGCCAACGAAAAACTCAAAACGATCGGTGACTAACGGATTATCATCGTTGCGTCTCGATAGGGGAGATACTTCCGTAGGATAAGCGGTAATAAAGGTCGGCTGCATTAACAAATGTTCGGCGGTCTCTTCAAATATTTCCATCAGCAACTTACCTGCCCCCCAACTAGACTGAGTTTGAATATGATGCTGCTGACAGATGGCTCTGCAATAATCCAAATCGTCCAACTGAGTGGCATCAAGATCAGGGTTAAACTTTATTACCGCTTCAGATACCGTCATGCGTTGGAAAGGTTGCTCGAGATCAATCGCCTCTCCCTGATAAATGATCTGCATGCTACCAACCACAGATTGTGCCAGTTGACGTAGCATGTCTTCAGTCAAATCCATCAGCAGTATGTAGTCGGCATAGGCTTGATAAAACTCAATCATGGTGAATTCAGGGTTATGCCTTGTCGACAGACCTTCATTGCGGAAGTTACGATTAATTTCAAACACTTGCTCAAGACCACCTACGACTAAACGTTTGAGGTACAGCTCAGGTGCTACTCGCAAATATAAATCCATATCGAGCGCATTGTGATGGGTCACAAAGGGTTTTGCAGTGGCGCCACCGGGGATAACATGCATCATCGGCGTTTCAACTTCTATATAGCCAAGATTCATCAAATACTGTCGAATAAAATGAATGGTTTTACTGCGTGCAGCAAACACGCGTCGAGAATCTTCATTCATGATCAAGTCCGTATAACGCTGACGGTATTTTTGCTCTTGATCAGTTAGGCCATGAAACTTTTCGGGTAGAGGTCTAAGCGCCTTCGTGAGAAGTTCAATAGAGCTAGCCTTAATAGTAAGTTCACCCGTTTTAGTTTGAAATAAAACGCCGTTGACTCCATAAATATCACCAATATCGCTATGTTTGAAGGCTTCATAAGCCACTTCACCAATGACATCTAATTTTAAAAATATCTGAATTCTTCCTGACATGTCTTGTAGATTAGCGAAAGAGGCCTTGCCACCCACTCGTTTGAGCATCATACGCCCAGCCAATTGAACCGATACCACCTTTTTCTCTAAGTCTTCACGCGTCAATTCACCATAGCTATCTTGCAACTGACCCGCAAAGTCTTTGCGCTTAAACTGATTAGGATAGGCTAGTCCCTGCGCGCGAAGCTGATTTAACTTCTCACGCCGTTGAGCAATATATTGATTTTCATCTATAGCCGAATCATTTGTTTGACTGTCATCTGCGGTCTGGTTCATTTTATACCCCTAACTATTGCCCACTTTTAAGGCTAGCTTCAATAAATTGGTCCAGAGAGCCATCTAGCACCGCCTGGGTATTACCGGTTTCAACACCAGTTCGTAAATCTTTAATGCGCGATTGATCCAACACGTAAGAGCGAATTTGACTGCCCCAACCAATATCGGACTTAGTGTCTTCGACATTTTGTGCCTTAGCATTGCGCGCTTGCAACTCAAGCTCATAAAGTTTGGCTTTGAGTTGCTTCATTGCGGTTGCTTTATTCTTGTGTTGTGAACGATCATTTTGACACTGCACCACGGCATTAGTGGGAATATGTGTAATTCGCACAGCAGATTCAGTTCGATTGACGTGCTGCCCCCCTGCACCACTGGCACGATATACGTCTATACGGAGATCAGCTGGGTTAATTTCAATATCAATATCATCATTTACCTCTGGCGAGACAAAGGCTGCCGCAAAAGACGTATGACGACGGCTACCGGAGTCAAACGGTGATTTACGCACGAGGCGATGAACACCGGTTTCGGTTCGTAACCAACCATAGGCATAAGCACCTTCAAATCGAATGGTTGCGCTTTTAATACCAGCAACATCGCCATCCGAGATTTCAATCAACTCAGTTTTGAACCCTTTGGCCTCACCCCAACGTAAATACATACGTAAAATCATATTGGCCCAGTCTTGAGCTTCTGTTCCGCCAGAGCCTGATTGAATATCCATAAACGCATTACATTCATCCATTTCACCCGAAAACATCCGGCGAAACTCAAGTTCAGCCACCGCTTTTTCAACAACCGCTAGATCAGCGACTACTTCATCAACCGTAGGTTCATCGTCTTCCATTATGGCTAAATCTAACAACTCAGTGGCATCAGAAATCGCATGAGTACTGTGATCTAATCCATTCACCACCGTCTCTAGGGTTGATTTCTCTTTTCCTAATTGTTGGGCAGATTCAGGATCATTCCAAATGTCGGGATTTTCTAATTCGAGTAAAACTTCTTCAAGCTTCTCTTTCTTAGTATCATAGTCAAAGATACCCCCGTAACAAATCGATTCGAGAACATAAATCTTCAATATGCAGTGTAATTTGATTAGTCTCCAAAGTAGTCACTCACAGTCAAAGAACGGCATTCTACCTGATGTTTAAGGCCTTGCAATGCTGTAATTTACATGGTGTCAAACGAATGGTAATAAGAGTACAAATACTTTACACAAAGGTATAGCAAACTATTAAAAAACAAAGTAAACTGTTAGTAATGTATCGCTAAAAATTTAATGTAGCTTTATAACTCCATAAATATAATCCTGATATCAAAAAACACAGTAACTGAGAAAATCCAAATTCCCGTTCTCCCTACAAAAAAGCATTTGTTGTCGTTGTTATTATCTTGATTCAAAGTAAAAACTAACAAATAAGATCAATTATCATATATTCCATTCTATTTATTAACCATTTCATAGGTCGCTCATTGTTTAGACAAGTTAAGGGCACCCTAAATTTTTACTATAAGAGGTAAACAGTGAGCCAAAGCGATATCGATATTCAACTACAAGTTTGGAAGGACCTAGCAATTAGTAAGCAAATTCTGATGGGTGCAGCCACATCTGCATTGGGTCTAGAATCCGATTGCAGCACATCAGAGTTGAAGGAAGCGCTCAATCAAGCAATTCAAAGGTCAAAAGACGCCGATATCAGCATTCAAGCAACCCGCGAAAAAACCGATCAAGAGTTAGCAGATATGGCTCTTCAGGTTGCGGTCAGCAACAAAGCACGTGAAACTGCAGAAGCTCAAATTGCTGTTGCAGATAAAGCACGAGAAACTGCCGAACGACAAATGACCATCGGTAAGTCAGAAAATACTGATACAGTGAAAAAAGCTCGTGCTGACGTTGCTGATAAGCAAGCTCAATTAAAAGCAATCTCTAAGGCATTGGCTGACACGCCTGAAAATGTCGTCAAAAAATTGAAGGTTCTTAAAAAACAAAAATTAGATGAATCTAAAGCTAAAGCACTGGTTGAAGCCAAGTTACTGTCAATTCGTAAAGAAAAAACTAAAGCTGAATCAGAGTTAGAGTCCCAAAAAGAACTTGCTCTTCAAGGTGCAGGGCTCGTGGCTCAAATTCGAGAACTTCATGGTTTATGTGAAGAAGCGAATAAGAAAATCGAATCACTTAGCAAAGACGAAACAGACACTGTAAAAGTTACCGCATTGGATGAAGAACTTTTGGAAGGTCTAGAAAAAATCTTACCCGAAGTAGAAAAAGATACAAAAGATACAAAAGAACCTAAATCAAAAGCAAAAGTTAAGAAAAAAACTAAGAAGAAGTAACTTTTAGTTATTTTTTTTTAACCAATATGAAACATATTCTTCATATGGCAGCCTTAGCCCAAGTTTAAAGCCTTGGCTGCCTTATTGGTGTATTCAGTTTTGTTTTGGCTATCGATATTACTGCTAATCTGATGGCTTCAAAAAATTCAACCCCATTGTCCTATTCAATGCGCCGATCGTTTAATCTTTATCAAATCGCTCTCATTAACCTCAAAGGTTTCGCATTTAACTTTTCTCCTTTAAAGGCCAACTAGTTGCCTGTCGATACTCATCGTTAAAAACTGATTTTCCCTGCCTGTAGGTTTTGACTATGATCACAAGGCTGGCTTTTAACTTTGCCATGGATCATTTTCTCTGGCTCAGTTGTATATCTTCCTTAAATTTGCTTCAAATCAACAGAAACAGAGACTCCTAGAAGAGTGATTGGAAAAATACATATTAAACATTTAACTGCCAAGATAGAGCGGTGAATCATACTCTTGCCATACTGGGTATTTGTGCATAATCGTTTTAAATTCACTCGATTCGATTAATCTATTCAGCCATAGCCTAACTAAATTGTAGCCGCTTTGCGAAAACCAATGGGAATTAACACCAGCGAACTGACGAATAAAAGGGAAAATTGCAATATCAGCCAACCTAATTTGATCATCAACCAAATAGAGGTGCGAATTTAATCGTTTCTCCAGTAACTTTAAAAAGGTCTCGGCATTTTGCCGATGCTCAAGTTCACTTGATTCAGTATGCCTATCAGCATATTTGTACTTATCTAACAATGGCTTGAAGTCATTATCACTTTCTATAATAAGCAGATCGCTGACGTGACTATTTTCTAACCAATGATCTGGATCTGCTATAGATAATGCCCAACGCATGATATCTAGACTTTCGTCAATTACTTTGCCCTGCGATAGCTGCAAAACGGGCACCGTTGCTTTAGATGACAAGGTTAATAGCGCACGAGGCATATCGGAGAGCTTTACTTCGCGAAGTTCAGGCTTAATACCGCAATGCAGTAAAGCCATTCTGGCCCGCATAGCAAATGGACAACGGCGAAATGAGTATAAAATTGGTTGAGCGTTCAATATTTCATCTTGGTTAATAATAGTAGGTTATTTGACAAAATCTAATTTTCAACCCAAACAATGTAAAGCTCCTAGTAAGAGATTTTCAATCTGCATTGATACATTAATCACTCTCCATTTAAACATTCTGTTGAGACTCACTTCAACCAAAATACTCACAAGGGCTAATTGATTTCAATATTGCCTTTGAAATACTGTTCTTTTACCAGTGCTATTTTATCTCGAGTCTTGGCTGCATCTTCAAACTCGAGGTTTTGAGCATGTTCGTACATCGTATTTTCAAGTTTCTTTAAGGCTTTATCCAACTGCTTGACGTTAAGACCGCTGTACTCTTTGGTTGCCTCAGCCACTTTATCTGAATGACTCTGACGTTGGTTAAAGTTACTACCGTAGCCGACATCCATAACGTCAGTAACGCGTTTAACGATACCCACGGGGGTGATATGATTATCACGATTAAAGGCTTCTTGCTTCTCTCGTCGTCTGTCAGTTTCATCCATTGCTCTTTGCATCGACCCTGTTATCTTATCTGCATACAGAATAGCTTTCCCGTTGATATTACGCGCTGCTCGTCCCATCGTCTGTATCAACGCTCTGTCGGATCGCAGAAAACCTTCTTTATCAGCATCCAAAATAGCAACCAGAGAGACCTCTGGAATATCAAGACCCTCGCGCAATAGGTTGATTCCCACCAGCACATCGAATTCACCGAGCCTCAAGTCACGAATAATTTCCATGCGCTCAACCGTGTCTATATCTGAATGAAGGTAACGAACACGAACGCCATGTTCAGACAGATAATCAGTCAAGTCTTCAGACATACGCTTAGTCAGTGTGGTAACTAGCACTCGTTCAGATATAACGGCGCGCTTATTGATCTCAGATAAAACATCATCAACCTGACTGGTGGCAGGTCGGATCTCAATAGGCGGATCAACCAAACCTGTTGGTCGAACCACTTGCTCAACAACCGCTCCACTCATTTTTGCTTCATGCGCTCCCGGGGTTGCCGAGACATAAATAGTTTGTGGGGCATGAAGCTCAAACTCTTCAAAACGCAAGGGACGGTTATCAAGTGCTGAAGGCAGTCGAAAACCATACTCGACCAAGGTTTCTTTTCGTGAACGATCGCCTTTATACATGCCACCTATCTGAGGAACAGACACATGACTTTCATCAATAAATAATAGGCAATCATCTGGCAGATAATCAAACAGAGTTGGTGGTGCTTCATTGGTCTGACGCCCCGATAGGTAGCGAGAATAGTTTTCAATGCCATTGCAATAGCCCAACTCACGCATCATTTCGGTGTCGTAGTTGACCCGCTGTTCAAGCCTTTGCGCTTCGACTAACTTGTTATTTTCATTAAGAACAACCAAACGCTCTTTTAACTCTTCTCGGATATGTTCGATGGAATTGAGTATGGTTTCACGCGGTGTAGCGTAATGGGTTTTAGGATAAATCGAAACTCGTTTGACTGTTTTTAAAACCTCCCCCGTGAGTGGGTCAAAAATACTAATTTTTTCAACTTCTGCATCAAACAGTTCAATGCGAATTGCATCACGATCAGAATCGGCAGGATGAACATCGATAACTTCACCACGCACTCGGTAAGTACCACGTTTTAACTCAATATCATTGCGTTTATATTGCAGTTCAGCCAGACGACGCAAAATTTTACGCTGATCGATTTCATCACCAACTACAACATGCAATAACATTTTTAAATAAGCTTTAGGATCACCCAAACCATAAATGGCTGAAACTGAAGCAACAATAATGGTATCGCGCCGCTCAAATAAAGACTTAGTGGCAGATAATCGCATTTGCTCTATGTGCTCATTAACCGATGCATCTTTCTCTATAAAAGTATCGGACGCTGGCACATAGGCTTCAGGCTGGTAATAGTCATAATAAGACACGAAGTATTGCACCGAGTTATGAGGAAAAAACTCTTTCATTTCTCCGTACAACTGGGCGGCAAGCGTTTTATTATGCGCCATAATGATGGCTGGGCGCCCCAGTTGCTGAATAATGTTGGCAGCGGTAAAAGTCTTTCCAGAACCAGTAACCCCTAACAGTGTTTGGTGGGTCAGGCCGTCATTAATGCCCGTAATTAAATCAGCTATGGCTTTTGGCTGATCACCGGCGGGCGTGTAATCAGTAACAAGTTGAAAGGGTTTACTCATTGAATGGGGTGTCTATTTATTGCGCTAGAAAATGATTTGGCAGGTAGTAACCCAAAGGATTATATTCTACTAACACTAAGTGTATCTATTCAATCCAGTCTGTCTATAATTTTTAAGGAGGACTATGGCCATTCAAAAACTCAGTTTTCTACCAAAAGAAGTAACCGTTATAGCTGAACATATAGATTTAGAAGTCAATTCTCATTTTATTTGATACAGATTTAACCATGACTTGCACAAGCTCTAAATTAATCGCTAAAACAATGCAAAAACATGATATTCCGTTTGCCGTAACAATCCGAATACTTTAACATACGCATCCTCAATTCCCCGATAGCTCAGTTGGTAGAGCAATTGACTGTTAATCAATGGGTCCCTGGTTCGAGCCCGGGTCGGGGAGCCAAATAAAACGAAAGCCGCTAGCGAAACTACTCGAAGCGGCTTTTTTTTGCTTCAAAATTGGTATTAAATCAATGGATTATGTCCTCTGCTGAGGAACAACTCCTCTTTTTCGGGTCCATCGGCCCAGTCGGTCTCCTTCAGGAATCATTGACTTTATGGCTGCGCGTCTTTTGGCAATTGGTGACTGAATCTCGATGGGATCATAATCACGGAATACAACACTCTGTCCCTTCGTCAACATTGCTATGGAGCAACCCACAATCAGCAAGATGGAGACCTCACCTCTGCTATACGCCGAAAAAACTCAATGTAATCAGGGCGGGCGAGTTTTATGAAGGCATAAGTCTAGATTATGAGAATTTTCTCAGCCTGAGGAATTAACTTGTCAATACCCAAGTAAAGCCTCATGTTCAACATGAGACATTTATATCTGGGCACAGGAAGGCTAATAATATCTGGCGTTAGTAGAAAAACGTTGGCTGGTGAATGTGTCCCAAAAAACGACACGTATTGTTAGGCTGCAATACAGAATGAAATACCTTTTTTCAAAATACAATATTAATAATAAGCTTTTATTTCAACTTAGATTGTTAACACTATTAATTGCTGCTTATGTGTCCCCTATTGCCCACTGTAACGCTGTTAACCAAATATTCTGAACGCTTGGTACAAACGATATTGCAGCCATAGTCCTTTCGCTTTTTTATGCTTCTGAGCTCGGCCTCATACTTCGTTATGAACATATAACCTTCAATAGGCAAGTTAACGAGACCATCTTGTATGAGAAGGTCGATTTTAGCAAAACCGATACCCGAGCGTTCTGAGAGCTGCGATATGTTGAGTTGGAATGGTTTATTTCGCATATTTTACCTCAGCAGTCTTTCTATTCCTAAGTCACTCACATTCGCGCTAAGTCCTGTGCCTTAAATATTTCGCGATTAGGTTACTTACCAACCGCATGACAAGGCTTGATTGCAATCAGTAGGGCTTTTTATGCCCTGAGCATACGACCCCCCTTTTTTCGGATCAAATCAGGAATAATGAAGTGAGGTTATCAAACAATAGAAAACGTCTCATTGTCCTATTAAAACTTAATTACCACACGTCTAAATAAGCCAGAGATTGTTGTTGTTTGAAAGTATCCTCTGACGCACCAATAATTGTTATTTGGAATGGTTCTGGTTATTTATTTTATCGGGCCCGCCCTTTACTTGACCACCTG
>Ga0115004_10000499_pt1 | contig 29856 bp, 32 predicted proteins | sample ArcticOcean_MG_C_10_FD_88737 | JGI IMG/M metagenome (GOLD analysis project Ga0115004, IMG submission 88737) | Marine microbial communities from western Arctic Ocean - ArcticOcean_MG_CB11_90 | ecosystem: Environmental > Aquatic > Marine > Oceanic | place: Arctic Ocean: Canada Basin | collected... | reverse complement strand
TTCTTTGGGTTCTTTGGGTTCTTCTGGTGTTCTTTTACGATTTGTTCTTTTACGATTTGTTCTTTTACGATCACATGTCATTTTATTCCTTAAACCGTACATCTTTGTAATTAAAACGGCATCTTCTTGCATTTGTTTATTTTTTGTATCTTTTAAAGTCCTTGGGAAATATGTTAAGGCAGATTGTCGGTATAATGATCTCATTTTGTCACAGTCTTTTTCATTTAGAATTTCTCTTGCTGCTTTTCTTGCTCCCGGGGAAGCGGCACCTGATTCGTATGGTCGGAAAGCTAACAGTGCTGCTACAACCCATGCTTTCCATGATGGTTCGGAATTTACGAAAGTTTTAAAAGTTGGTACATTGGGAGTCGTTTCCATTTCCAATAAGAACTAGTAACTATATACTATGTTTTTTTTGAAATATCAGGTTGACTATAAATACCGAGGCGGTGACTATAAAATGTCACAGATAGAAATTGAAGAAAACATACCTTGGTCTATTCCGACTTTGGTCGATACGAATCTTAAAACAAACCTGATTAATTACGACGAATATATGTACGTCGTAATTATTATTTGTTCTTTTATTTATTGTATGAAATTATTACGCAGTCTCGCAGGCTCAATTAAAAAGCAAGTCTCATAACTCTACCAGCAGATCTCTCTGTCATATTTGGCAGTGTTTCCATAACCTCAGCCATATCCCAACCAGCGTCTTTGATTCTATTTCTATCATAAAAACCACCAGAAACTAAATCAGTCAAACTAGGATTCCAGTATGTCTTGATTTCTTCTAAACTAAAATTAAACATACGCCAACTATCAACATTTGCACCCAAAAGAGTCATTACATTCCAATCAAATCCCAATTCTAACAATTGGTGAGTAGTGTATTTCATTTGAGCTAATTCCGATAAACTTATATTTGTTTGTAATAGTTTTTGGGCCGTCAATTCTAATTTTTTTTGCTGCTGCTGCCAACTGAACAGATGAACTTCATCGGGTGTAATTCCCATTTCGATCATGTGTACCCATTTAAAACCAAACTCCAATATGTCGGCAGTGTCATACGTTGATGATATTTTGGACCATTTTATTCTTTCGTGAACAGCGTCAGTCGGGGAAAATCCGACTGACGCGATAAAAGAAAGGCGTTTATTATGGTAGAGATGATCAGAAAAACAATCAAGAGATGGCGTTAATGGCGTAATCAAATTGCCAAATTTTTGTAGTAGTGTGCGTTTTGTAACACCTTTTAATTGGCGCTGCTGTATTTTAGAAATGGCGTTCGATGAAATGGCCACGGAACGATCTAGACCCATGTCTGGTAAATTTGTTGGGGGCATGTCACATTCTGCGCAGAGTGAAGAATAAGGTTGTGATAATACACAAGATAAATGAAACGAATGTCCACAGTTGAAGACGGCCACATTTCTATCGGTAACATTGTCGTTACAAAAGCGACAGGTCATTTTATAAATAATAGAGGCTATTTATAATATCTTTTATCAGTTTATTTTATTTTAGTTTTTAGAATTTACAAACCTCCCTTTCCTTTTCTGCCTTTTCTACTGGAAGTCAGCGGGTTCACGGTTACAGGAACAGTTACAGGAACAGTAGGAGTAGTAGCGAGAACAGGAACAGTAGGAGCAGCCATACGGATAACATTACATCTGTGTAATACAACATCGACTGGTGAGCCCCTTTTAGAAAAAGACATGGCAGTACCCATAATAAATTTAGATGCGAGTCGTTCGGCTTGTGCTGGGCTCAGATTTTCAGCCACCAACGCCTTTTTCAAATCTGTAAAACTTGTGACAGTGAACTGGTATTTTGAACCAGGAATCCCCCCTTGAGCATTCGATCTATTTCTCCCTCTTCTATCTGTGCCGTCCTTGTCAGCCGGGGGTACATCTGCACAAATAATATCACCTGGGAAAAGAGGGCCCTGACCATTATTGAACAACGTATTCAATCCAGCAACTGTCACAACAAACCCCTGTTCATAAATATCGGTATCTGGTTTGAATCCAGTCACTGCGACACCTGCATATTTTAATTGAAGTAATGCTTTTGTTTTCCCTTTCAACACATTAAAATTTTTGTCAAGATCTAAAATTAGTTTATCAGTTTCCAATGTTTTAAGAAGACCATTTGCAAATCCAAAGCAATGCATCTGATGATCACCATATCTACGAATACCAATTGTATCGTCCTGTTGCATCAAGACTTCACCTTCCATAATTTGAAAATCTTCGTCACTGTTTGAAGATCGGTAAAGACTATCGCCCCCGGTATTACCAAACTTGACTTTTTGATAATGACGAAGATCAAATACGGCATTAAAGTCAAAAGAAGTCGGACGTGCGAAAGGTTTGATTCTGCGGCGTTTTTTATTACTAAACATTGTTTTATGTAATAAAAAAGAATGTGATTTATATACCGTGTTTTTGTTATATCGGCATTAGCCTTTTTTTTTGGCGGAGCCGAGTGCCAAGGCATAAATAATCTGTGCCTTGGTAGTCAAAAAATAAAATATAGTAAATCTTAATTTTATATGCTTGCTGAGCTATATTTATTAGTCTAGATTCTCATGAGTAATTCAATTCGTTCTAATGATTTACACGATTCGGTAATTTTGTGTGCATCAAGAATAGCTTGGTTACTGGGCGATTTCAACGTTAATTGGGATACAATCCCAATCGGAATCAAATATTTTGCTTCAGTAAACACATTTCCCAAACCATTATCCTTGGTACAACATTCCAAGGTCGCTTTAAATTGTAAATAGTTACCCTTTGCCATTTCCAGCTGACCATTCGGATTTTTCGTTCTAACAGCAACAGTGTTATCAACACTAAAAAGACCCAAATACACACACGTACCTTTGTGCAAATGTCCTTGTTCTTTGGGTGGTTTCCAAAGACGAGCGACTCTTGATCTTCCTCTAACATTAATATTTAATAGACGCTGCCATTTTGACCCTGAATCCATATCTGTATTCAAAATACCAAAATAATTCCAATTATCCAACACATCTTGCACGTTTTGATATTTAGGTTGTCCCACTTTTTTGGAATTGTCGAGCACCCCTGGGTCGCCTTCTTTGTTTACCGCGGTACGTAAAAAATAATTAATCACGGGCAGGTTTGCAACACAATTATGAATTGTATCTCTACTTTTTTCATTTCTTTCAACAAATAGAAGGTCTCCTTCAGAATACCCTTTTTCGAAGCCGCTTGAAAAGGGTCGAACGAAAAGTGGCACCGAAGCAGTCGAATTCACCATTGACTCAGGAACACTATTATGAAGAGTAGGTTTCATCAACGCGTTCACGTTTGGTTTACTGCCATAATCACTTTTCACATCGGAAGAGGCACCAAAACCAAACGGTGCAGAGCTATTTACATTCCCACTTGTAGGGATACCTTTGCTCATTAAAAATTGCATAGATGTCATATTTTGTGATTGTAAAACAACTCTATTTATACTGCTGTATTTTACTTCTACAGCACACACATAGGATTTGCAACGGGAACATTGTAGACTAAAAAAAAATATATTTTTTTAGTTAAAACTATATGGTTTGATATTACCTGTCTTAACACCGTTTTCTTTACTTAATGTATTCTTATAATACTTGATCAAGTCCAGCTTATGTTTCGATAAAGTGACAAAAACTTTTAATGACGAATTATCAACTTTCGTCCGTCCAGTCACGTTATTCCTAGATAATATCTGTGAAGACCTCACATGTCTTTGCATTACATTCACTTGTGATATTTCGGTACCGATTAAGCGCTTCATATTCAGCTGATGCTTCGAAAAATGTATTTTACATGTTTCTGCTGTGACTTCCGGACACTTTATCCCTTGTCTCGCCAATGGTTCTGCAACCTGTGTCCTATAAATTTCTGCCTGTAATTCGTAAATCTCATTGTCCTGAATTTTGCCAACTAATTGTTTATCAATTTCCTGCATCCTTGCGATGACTTGATGCGCTTGCCCACTCCCACCATCTCCATAGGCGCACAGAGTACACTTTTGATCACAGTGCAATTCTTCTTCTTCATCACCAAAATCACAAGGAATGTAACTTCCTAAATCTTCGTCATCGGCATTCATCATATTATCATGGTCGTGCTGACATTGCAATGTAGGCAAATCATCCATCAATACATATAAAATGTGGCTTTATATATAGCTATTTTTAGAAATACACTCATTTTTCTAACACTCGAATGTTGATATAGACATGGTTCTTTTGTAACATGTTTCAAGACATGTTTTTTTCATTAAATAAGCTTCTTTGGCTGTTAATATTCCATCATTGTTTGCATCGCAATCCTTTAAAATTTGGTCAATGCCTCCAAAAATATGAAATGGCCATCGTTCGTACCATGGTAGGTATTTGTCAATGGCTTTTGAAAGTTCGTTTTTGTCAATTTGGTGGTCATGGTTCAAGTCCGCTTTAGAGTAAAAACATTCGATTGCTTTTTTTTTAGTTGGGCACGAAAATACAGAGTTTTGTAACAAAACTGATAATATTAATAACTTAATCATTTCTATTGTGATTTAATAACAATTATATATACTGATAATTTACAAAATAGGGACTTTGTAACACTTTGTTACACAAACTTAAAAAAAAAGATGGTGAAGCCAAGAACGAAAACGACCTATAAATAAAGGTACATATTATTTAAAATGCCTATTAAAATTAATCAATACAAAGATGCTAACTTAGATGCAGAGACCAGTTTGGCTTTGAAATCTGTAATTGAAACACTAGAGAAACAGTCGGAGCACGTCAAAGATGTCACTGTAATGTCGAATTTTTCTATTGATAATATTAGTAGTTTGAAATTTGGGAGACAAATTACACAAGGACTTGTAGTTTGTGTCAAACCGAGTTATACTCTTTCAGTTGAAGATATGAGCTGGTTTCATCCGAACATTGGAGCAGGTAGGAGCTTGTACGGACTTACACGACCAATGGCTAAAAGTCAGTTGGAATCTGTTAACTTTGAAAATGATATGTGCTCCGTTGGTGAGTTTCTGACGACGACACCTGATGAATTTGGGAGTGATGAAATTGGTCATCACTTGGTTGTTGATTCCGCGCCAAATATGAGTAGCATGTACTCCAGTTGGTTGGAGAAAGGAATGACGGCGGGGGCGATTCAAACGGAATGGAAAAATAAAGGACAACAGCAGTCCGTTGATATGAGACAGGCTTCTGTTGCTGGTGTGGTGTCGGGTAATCCGACGTATTCGGATACAACAAATGATATCTTGTCGGATATGGTTCATCTTCATTTCACGAATAATGTTGTAAAGCAAAAAGAAGGTGAATTGTTGATGAAAAGTTCGGCTTTAGGTGGGTATCGTCATTATGAATTGACAAGTAAAACTAGAAGGTTTTATCCCGCAACTTTGGGGACTTCGTCCAAGTACTATGCTTGGAGTGCTATGAAAGCTAAAAATGTGGATCGTATTGAGAGTACATGTTCTTGGAACGATGAAATTCCATTTAATACACAAGTTATGACACCGCCGTCGCTTAAAGGGGCTGAAATTCGTAAAATGGAAGATAATTATCAAATGACAGGGTTGACATCACTTGTTATGCGGTTTAATCATTTTTCAGGTGATAGTTCTGTTGTTGATAAGATGGCAGCGGCAGATGTTTTGTATTTGACACCGGTTGAGAAAGTGGATACGATCTCCGCTCCCATTGATTCGTCGCATGAAGTTTTTAAGAATTTGATGGCTAACTTGGTTACAATTCAGAAAAATTGTCCCGAATTTCAATTGTTGAATCCTAAATTTGTACAAGGTAACCGCTTATCTCTACCTTTGGAAGTATACAAACAAATTGTATAAATCAATTTTATAAATAATATTTTATCTTTACTTGTTTGTATTCTTAATGTGAACGCTCTAAGTGAGTCCTTATTGGCTTTGTTTTGATATTGGATATTCGTCGCAGTATCATTGATTGTTCTTTGTGAAGTCTGCTGAAAATTCTATCCTTTTGTTTCTCAGAACTGTCGAAATAACTGGTTAGGCCCATTCGTATTGCCACCAAACGAGCGAAGAGAGTCTGGTATTGGGGAGTTTCGACCAGGTCTTTTAAAGGAATCGAATAGTTGAAAAAACCGCTGACTATCATTTTTGCTTCCATAATATGACCGTAAACTTCAGGTGTTAGTTGGATAATGCCCGATATTTCAGGCATGGTCATCCACGATTGACCTCCGATTTTACCAGTGTTTTCGCCCAACTCACAAGTTCCACCATTTTCGCAGTCGTCGACCATTTGTTTATCTATTGATTCTTCTGTACTGGTTGTCGTTATGGTTATTTTTTCCCCAGTATTGTCTTTTGTAGTGGTAGTGGTTGTTTTTGTGGGTTTTACATTCATAACAGTGCCTAATTTCTTCTTCGAAAAGGCTGCCACCATCATCAGAAAACGATAGGATGGGTCATTTCTGATATCGTTTGAATATTTTCGACGTTCTTGCAAGTTTACTATACTTGGATTTGTTTTAGCATAATTATCACGTCTTTCGCGCATTTTGTCCACCGTCAATTCCTGGAGGGTGTCAATGGTAAAGCCAGTTTTATTTTCATCCCAATTACCTTCGGCTTTTTGAAAGTCAAAAGATTCGTTGTCTTTCTTTTCTGCATTTGTTGAACTAAAGTCTATAGAGTGTTGATCCCAATGGTCTGTCATTTTACATATTTATGAATAAGTTTATATAGATCGTTTTGAAGAAATTCATTACTCTGCATATTCTCAAGTATAAATTAGATAGCTATTTTGTAAAATGTGGAAAGAAATTATATTTCTTATTCTAACCGTTTTGCTAAGTTTGTCGATAGCTACAATGTCGTCATGGCGAACGTGGAACGATCAGATAGTTGGTGTCAAGTTACATGATATGCTTTTTGAGTTGTTGCCAGACCTATCAGACCGCTTCGCTCCAACATTTCCTCATTATTTGTTGTTACTCCAAATGATTTTAGGATTGGTCTCGTTATTCAGTAGCAAAAAATTATACATGTACATCGCACAATTTATATTTTTACAGAGTCTTCTCACTGCGATCCGAGCTATCGCAGTTGTTATAACCACATTGCCAATGATACATGTATACGAGCATTGCGAGAAGGAAATCACGTCTTTTTTACAGGCGTTTGAGTACATGGTGATTTACGGCACATGCGGTGATTATATGTTCTCTGGCCACACTGCAATGTCATTTTTGACTTATATGTTTGTAAATGAGCACTATCCTTACTATGCATGGAAACTTATCTCAGGATTATTGCTTGGGTCTCAAATGTTGTTTCTGATACTGTTGAGATGGCATTATTCAGTTGATATCTTAATCGCTTGTATTATCACCTGGTTGCTCTTTCGACTGTACAAAAGATACGAGGGGTCTGATTTTTGGTTTTACTTTAAGTCGTTTGATAACAGCACGGGAAGAAAAAATAGATTCACGGAGCCTAGCGTTTTGTCCAAAATTTAGGCCCGCGGGCCCGTGAAAAGAGAGTAATTACATTTCAATTTTTTTGTTCTATATATAATACAGTTTATTTTTTTAAAATATGTCATATATATCATATGTCGTAGGTAAATCAAAAACAACAAAAGGTGAATCAAAAACAACAAAAGGTGAATCAAAAACAACAAAAGGTGAATCAAAAACAACAAAAACTGTAGTATACCAGCTAATAACAGATGTAGACGATACTCTACACCCATCTGGTGTTGGGGTTAGAGCGAAATTAGCAGGTGTAGATCCAGGAAACAAGGATGTATATTACCCTTGTGTAGGAGCATTACACAGGGCGATTTATAATAAGTTTGGATTACCTACAGTTGTAGTAAGTGCTAACCCTTTCTGGAAGTCGAATTCTGATATAGAAAACATAAAAAAAAAATTGGGAATAGACGAAATCGAATATAATCGAGGCGGGCTATTTTCAAGTGGATGGTCGACGGCGATGAATATGTTCCCGGGTACATATAGAGACGATTATTTTAATTATCATTTTTCTGCTATGGCTAATGTCAAAATTGCACAGATTAAAACTCATGTAGAGAGAATGAGAAAAGATTACGTAGGTAAAGATATAGAGTACAGAGCTATTTGGATCGGTGATAATGGTCAAGGCGATTTACTTGCTGCAAAAGAGCTCCTGCAACAAAAACTAATTTATGCAGCTCTCATACATACTGTAGATATCAATAAACAAACTGGGAGAAGTAGTAATTGGGCAAGGCAAGAAAACCCACGCTTATTTCCATTTGATAATTACGAAACGGCAATTACTAAATTACAAAGTTTGGGATCTTTGGAATTTTTGGAACATTGTAATGAAAAGGTAAAACTGTTGACTGACGAACAAAAAGGTAAAATCAAAGAAAATGAAAACAAATATGAACCCAACTGCGTTGCTGTTGCTGGGCCAAGAGATAAAGATAACGTAGTTGCTGGGCCAATGCCCTCGGCTCCACTTGCTCCGCAACTAATCATTTTTTAAATTTTGAAGCGGTAACCGCATTTTTGTATACAAAATATCCCTTTGATAGTCGATCCACTTGAAATAAATCAACATACCAATACCCCCGATACTGATTGCAAACCAATGTAGATTTGCAATGCACCAATCTGTCAACCCTTCACACCTCGAATGACCACAAGGATGCCAATCGTTCAGTATTTCATAAAAGGCCGCCGTTCCGGGATTTTCCGAAACTATTAACGTCGCCTTTTCACACAAATTAAACTGTCCAAGGTCAGCTTTGGTGATTGGATCTACACAGACGTCGGATGCCAAGTATGTGATAGCCTCGTTAAACGTTTTGAGATGTTTGACATGATAATGTTTGAAGTTACGACACTGAAGAATGAAACAGAGCACTACAAAAGTATATATCGGATATTTTATATACATTGTTCTAAATACTGACAGTATTTTATAGTAAACAGGTATCCTTTTTTAAATCCAAAAAGATTGGGCCTTGAAATATATGCCGCCAGTCAAATCAACTCCAATTTTTTATTCCATTCATCATTCCACTTATCCCAGCACGTTTTTGGTATATTTACCAAAAACGGTCTCTTTTCTTTGCAGTCATTATCATAGCAACACTGACATACAGTCTGCTTAATTATATCAATTCTAAACCAAATATGATTTCCATTATGGGTTCTTTGTGCAATCTGACAACATTTCGAGCCCGAATTGACCATAACCGCCCCGTCTTCAGTCATTTTTTGGTCGTAACGATTAAGATCGGCCTGCAAAGTATGATCCAGAAAGTCAAGGATTGGTTCTAACAACAGACACTCGGTATTAATCGTCGCAGACATCACACTAATCTTCCGCTTCGAAATCCATCTTTCACCATCATGTTCAAAAAGATCCTCTGGAGCCGACGATGTAGATCTCGGTGTACTTTCATCAATTTCATTACAGCAATAAACATCCAAATGTTCGGGCGATGGACTCTGAACCAATAATTCTGTCCACGGCAAATCGTGTTTTAAGCAACGTTCAGAACCAAATTTAGTAGAACCATTGACTCTGAACATTCTATTTAAAGTATATACCCCTGTATCAATGGATCCACTTTCAATATTTTTCTGTAACATTGTCAATACACATCTCCGAACAAAAGCACCTACATGATACACATTTTTCAAATAAAGGTTCGTACAAATTATATGATACGAAGTCTTTGTCGAACTCGAAGAATCAACACCTGGAAAATCGGAGTTTTGAATGTGCCATTATTTGCCTTAATAAACACTTTGACCATGATAGAGAGAATACGAACAATTGCTTTAATATCAACCTGACCATTTGATTCAACATCTAAAAAAAGTCTTGTTGGGCGATCCTCTTGTAAACATTCATACCAATGATGTTGACGAAGTCTCGAGTATAATAAAGCCAAATCACTAACGGTCTCAGCATAAAAACGTTTCTTGCCAGAAGCATCAATATCCTCGGCCACAATAATTTTATCTTTCGAACAATTTTCCAATGCTTTTCTAAGATACGAAAATTTTAACACCATTTTTGTTTCAAAATTTAAGATGTGATTCTAGACTGGAGCCAAAATAAAAAAAAATATTTTTTAACTATTCACAAAAAAAACACTACCGATTTACTTTTGCGGAGCAAACGGGTAACATCAAAAGTCGATTTTGGGAACACATTCCTAACATATTCTCGAAAAAATGTGAAACTGCCAAAAATGAGAATATGATAGGAATGTGTTCCCAAAATCGACTTTTGATGTTACCCGAAATAGTTTAGCTATTTGGCGGAGCCGATGGCCAAGGCCCGAAAAATATATATTTCTGACAAATCTAGAAAAATGTCTATACATGCGATCAATTCTATATTTATGAACTATATAACGGGTTGATATTATATTAAATTAAACAAAATGTCTAAAATCCAACGTCCTACCAACCAACTTGAAACACCCACAACTACCGACGCGGAACCGCTTACCTCGTCTTTGGCGACTGCCACCGCCGAAAACCCCAAAGAAGCCTATACAACCCGTGTGGTTTTCGAAGCGAATGCATCCGCTGCACAAATGCAAAGCGGTGTCATTGTCCAACTTGCAAATGCCGCGCATGTCTTCAACGGTTCTAATGCCGAACAAGATGTTTCCAAAGGTATTTTGACCAGTATCACTGTCAAAAGTATTTACTCTGATTGCTCAGAACCAGTCACGTTTGCTTTGAATCTTTACAACAAGAGTGGACAGGAACCCGCTATCAAAAACACACAAGGTTGGTTGCATACCCCGACTCAAACCGATTTCGGTGCAATGGCAAGCTCCAGAGATGACGAAGGCTACCGAAATTTGCTTGCAGTCATGCCATTTGAAAAATCTCGTGCTGAGCTCAATGTTTACCAACCAAATGAAATTGCCAATGATCGTTACATCCAACAATACGGTAATCTTTCCAGCGAGACCTTGTACAAAAATGTTGTTGCTTTCCCTGGTGAACAGTACTACTTGGTTTCCCAAGATCATGCCGTTTTGAACGTTATCCGCCAGAACTGGGAGCAATTGGGGATCAATGTCGATTCCGAGGCCAGATTCGGTGGTAAATACGTCCAAATCCCCACCAAAGTCTTCGACCGCGTTGTTAACGATTTGAAAAGCCAAGTGTTGACCCGCATGCCATTTACCGATTTGAACGATGTCCGTGCCAAATTTTACAGCAAACCCACCAGTCACTACGCTGCCGAGCACCCTGATGGAGAAGAGGGTATGTACAAAGTGTGTGTCGAATTATCTTTGTCTTACACGTTCCCTGCCGCTGCTGCAGTCGAAACGGAGGTTGCAGATATGTAATTAGATGTGGTAATTGTATAATATAAAATAATAATTTAAATTCATTAAAAACATATTATCTTGTACAGCACCATTTATTTTCTAAAGAGAACAGTAAACCCCAACAGAAAAAACAAGAAAGGCTAATACCGTAGGTCAGCCAAACATTTATTCCGAAATTTCCAGAGGAACTTTGAAACAAATATGAAATTACAAAAAAACATCCAGGCCAGACTAGTAAAGCTGTTTTTATGTACAAATCTGGGATATATTTATTGAGCCAAAAAAAGACTGAGTATATTCCAATTATAAATAAAGCAGATAAAATGCTGCTTGTGATGTCGTAAGGATGGTCATGTGACTGTTCGTATAGCAACACGGCATGCATGTATGCTATTAACATACCAAACAATACCCAAAGCAGACAAAGACAATTGATTTTACAGCCCGTCTCTGGGGTTATCGGCCAAGAAATTCTATACTTAGCTTGGCATAATTCACAATTGGTTGCTTTTGATATTTTCTGCCATTTTTCGATACATTCTTTGTGTACATATTTGATCGTACCTGCACATTCGCACACTGAATACAGTTCACCACTCTCGTAACAAATCCGACATGCCATTTTTATATTGAGTCGCTGCTAAGTAGTCGATTTTGGCAGAGCCGAGGGCCAAAGGCACAAATCTTACAAATACATATGTTTTGGTGGTTTTGCTTTTGTAAACACTTGCGCGTGATTGGAGAAAGTTTTCAAACCCTCTTCAAGATCTTTTAAAGACAGAATGTTTTCAGCCTTATTTGGAAACTGTCGACACACACTATTTTGCTGCGCGTGAAACAACAACTGTTTCGTACTTCCGCCAGCATGTTTCAAATATTTGAAATTTCTTGCGAAAAATTCACAGACTTCTTTGCGATCATTCTTTGCAATTTTCCAGCTGTTCAGTTTCAATTGATTCACAAAAATCGATTGAATCAATTGCGCTCCCGCGGCTTTAAAGCGATAAACATATCCAAAACGGCGCTCAAGGCCATCATTTGAGGATAACATTGCTTTCATATCTTTTTCATAGCCTGCCATTATGAACAGGACTTGTCGATCTGGATTTGACATCGCTTCGACTATTTCCGTTACAACCTCTCTGCCGTAAAGGTCGTCGCCGTCTTTTGCACTGATTAAACTATAGGCTTCATCGATGAAAATAACTCCACCCTTGCATGAATCAATTAACTTTTTTGTCTTTGCGACACTGTGCCCTTGGTATTTACCAATAAAATCAGATCTTTTGGTAATTTTGAAACGTTCTTTAGAAACGATACCAATTGAATCCCAAACATCTACCAACAAAGTGGCAAATGTCGTTTTACCACTTCCGGGATTGCCTAATAAAAGTGTATGCAAGAAATGACCGTTTAGTAAATTGATTTTTGCACGGCATTCTTTGACGTAGAGTGGATCTTCAACTTCTTCGTCTTCGTCGTCGGACGAATCGCCTCCTCCAGCCAACGATTGTGTAAGCAATGCCATTAATGCCATTTTAGCACTATCAACCATTTCTGGGTCGAAATCGGAATCTTCCTCTTCAGAATCAGTGGAAAAAGTACGGCGACGTTTCTCGTCTGCCGCGGCTTTTTTTCTGCTAACACGTTTGCGTTTGGAGCGGCGTGGCTGTTTTTCGTGTTGAGCGATGAAATACAAAACCATTTTGCATACAGTTTCTTTTATTTCTTCATGTCCCACGAAATTGCCCAGATTTTTCAATGCAGGAAGTAATGCCGGAAAATCTCGTGAATGAGTTTTGAGATATTTTCCTAATTGATCCAATTTCATTTTAGACATGGTAATTCTAGTCTTTTATATAGGTGTATGGATAAATAAAAAATATGTGTAAAATATGTTGGATTTTTGTTGGTATTTATATAATTGTAATAAACAAAATGAGTGTGAAATTAAATAAGTATGCTCTCTTATTTCCAGTTGCTTGGGTTCCACAGAATACCAGTTTTTATTTATTGTGGAAAAAAAATAGTAATAAATATTGGTGGCAGTGGCAAATTATTGAAAAACATTTTTGTCACGAAGCAAATGTAACTAAAAAAAAATAAATTTATTTATCTATTTTTAAAAATCTGCGTCTAATTCAAAACCACGATCGCCAGCAGATCCAGCCATTACATATTCACTGACCCGTTTCTCAAAGAAATTTGTTTTCGAATCAATTGAAATCAAATTCATGAATTGAAGTGGTTGGCTAACACCTGGAAACAATGGCTTGTAATCGGCGTTGACCATTGAAAGTAATCTATCCGCGCAATGTTTGACATATTCAATCATTTGGCCCGCATTGATTCCTGTGAGATTTTTGGGCAAAGCGGCTTCAACAAATGCAATTTCGAGATCCACAGCTTCTGTCAAAATTCCATGCATCTTTTCTTCTGATAACTTGGGTAACATATTTAGCATCTCAACGCCAAATTTCGCGTGCAAACCTTCATCCCGTTGTATCAACTCGTTTGAGAAACACAATCCCTTACATTTCTGCTTCGTGCGGAGCCAATAGATGGATGCGAATGACGCACTGAAAAGTACACCTTCGAAAATACAAAATGCCCAAAGTCTTTCCGCAAACGGCAATGTTGGGTCCATATATTTTTGAGCGAATTCTGCTTTGGCTTTTGTAGTCGGTTCATTTTCGACAGCAGTAAACAGTGCTGCCTTTTGATGTGCGGGTGCGAATTTCTCTAAGGCGGTCGAATATGTCTCGGAATGAATTGTTTCAACAAAACCTTGTAGTGTATAAAACGACCTGGCTTCGGCAACAGTAATTTCTGACATAAATTGATCCATTAAATTATCTACCACTAATGAATCTGAAGACGCAAAAAATGCAAGAATGTGCAATATAAAATTCTGTTCTGATTCTGGTAAAGTTTTCCAATCATCCAAATCTTCACCCCAATCAATTTCCTCGGTGGTCCAAAGTACGCTCTGCTGCTCTTTGAAAATATCCCACAGGTTCTGGTGTTGAATCGGGTGCAAAACAAGTCGTTTTTGTGCAGGGTCGGTGAAGTAATTTTCAGCAAATTCCATTCTATATATAAACAAAAGTTCTCTATATATAGAGTAATTTACAAATTAAAATGGAAGATTTGTGTGTGAAAAGCGATTGGGAAACTGGGTTAATGTTAGCAATTATTGGCTTTATTCTGATGTTATCGGGCTGCTGTAATGTTTTATGTATTAAACAACTTTTAAAATAATGTATTTTGTGCTTTTTTTTTCCTCCAAAATTTCATATAATGTTTTTGACACATATTTAGCGCAAATGCATTGTTATTGCACTGAGAATGACTGCATTTTGTTTTGACATAACATTTAAAGCAACGTCCTATATATGCTACTTGTTTACAACCGTTTTCACTACAAAGTTTCGGTGGCGGTATTTCTTTTCTACGATAATGGTAAATACATACTTGTTTACAAAAACTTGGTCTGTTACAATTGACAACATTACATTGTACTCTAAAACCACGATAGCAGCCCCTACACAATGTCAAACAAAACACGGGGCGTTTACAACCATGTATAGAACAAATATGCCAGTTATTTTCCATATTGCAAACATAAACTAAAATATATATACTATTATTTACAGTATATAAATGGTATTTTAATGAAAAAAAATGGAACAGTCCTCGTTTGGAATCTGGACTGCAATCATATATATACAATTTTTATCCTACACTATACTTTCTCAAACAAATGCAAGTCCAGGTTATAGATCAATACCTGTTTTTGGATTGATTTTTACTTTACTTTTATTCCTAACATTCATTTGTCAAGAATTTGACAAATTTAAAACGGTTATTCTAGCTTCGTCATACAGTGTTGTAATTTTATTCATTATACTTTTTCATGTTTTTGGAGGCGTTGATAGTACTTTTGTGAATTACGGCGTGGTTGTGACGGCCGTAATTGCTTCGTTTTTTTGGTGTGGTGCAAGCCATTCCGAGAAAAAAACCGACCCAGCTTGGCATTGGTATGTTTTTTCGTGTGTTTTCATTATTGCTGTCTGTGCTGCATTTGAAGGCGAAACTGGAGACGGTATGGAATCGGCACAATTAATCTTTATAATCAATTGTATTTGTGTTGTAATTCTTCAAATTGTTTATTTTTGGAACGTGCTGAAAACACATACATCTGGAAGAAAAAGGTGCCGGCATCTTGTAAGAGTTGCTTTTGTTAGTTTTGTTGCCCTCGTGTTACTGTTTGTAAATATATTGAGACGTGCGGAAGTTATTTCCATGGCAAACCATGAAATGATTATTCTTTCGCTTCAGTTTTTTATTGGATTTGCGTTATTATTTGATTTCTGTTCTGTCAGGAAAACTATAAAGTATACAAGAGTAATTGAAAATAGTAATGCTTAATACGCTTGCATTTGTATTGTTGTTTGCATTTACATTTTATTGTGTTCATATTCTATTCAAAAATATAAACCAAGTTTTTCTATGGACATGCAAAATTGGAGTTACGTCCTATATATGTTTTTGTGTTTGGGTGGCAATTCAATTACATCGTCTGCCAGAATGGCAAGATCAGATGTATGAATCTTTTCAAATATTATCGAATATTACTAGTATATTTGGAGAAAATACAGTAGAACTTTAAATATTACAACTACATCGACTTTTTCTTTTTTAATATTACGTTTTGAAAATAACCATTTGGTACATAAACAATAAGGTTTTTAGTGATATTTTCTGCTTCAATGTATAGAACACCATTGGATATTATTTTATATTCTTCCTTCTCTATCAAAATCTGGTCCCCTGCTACCACCATACCTGTTGAAAAATATGTTGCGCCCGAAAGTAATGATACGATATATGGTTGGAGAGCATATCCGACCCCCAAAGCAAACCCCTGTAACATAGAAACAGTACTTTCTTCGCCTGCAGCTTGACCAAGCAAAAATAGAAAGACGGTGGCAATCAATACAAAGGTTATGGCCTGACTGAGCCATAAAGAGTAGCGAAAATAATGTTGCGTCGCATCACCTATAGCTGTTATAATTGGTACGGAGACTAAAATAATACCAATACTAATGAAAAAATCATCTAATGAATACCAAATAGAATTGAAAACAATAGTAAATGGTAAATCAGTTTCGTTGAGTGAAGTCATAATATAATTTATATATTTCTTATTTATACTACAATGTTGGTAATGACCAAATAATGTATTTACCACAAGACATTTCTTCGAATTGAAGAAATCCGTTGGTTATATTCGCATCGAGATTGGATTGTATGTAATACGTTTGTTCTTGATGTATTTCTGGGACAGTGCATTTTATAAAATCCTCCTGCCGCCCACAGGCTTCCACATTCCACTGAAACCCAATTGAGTTATTACAGTAATGCAGTATCGCCACCATCGTTACAACTGCATTAAGCTCATCATCCATCACATTTAACAATGAAAAATAGTAATTCCATATAAACATAACCATCGATATCAAAACAACAATAACAAATATTAAAACAAAAATGCGTGAACAAAATTGTCTATTGTTTTTGTCACACATTTGTACCATATTTGTTGTATTGTACACCGGCTTATAGTCATTCTGGCGAATTTAAGTTTTATTGTTGGTTGGACTGTAAAGCTTTTGTTTCTTTTTTTTGTGCGTATATTGGGGACTGGTCGGACTGTAGGCAGGAGAGGCGGGACTGTAGGCAGGAGAGGCGGGACTGTATGCGGGCGATGCCGGACTGTACGCTGGCGATGCCGGACTGTATGCGGGCGATGCCGGACTGTACGCTGGGGAGGCCGGACTGTATGCTGGCGATGCCGGACTGTATGCGGGCGATGCCGGACTGTATGCGGGCGATGCCGGACAATACGTAGGGCTCACTGGGACATCTGGCGAGTTTGTCTTCTGTTTTTTTTTTGGTGGACTATCGCTAGGAGCATATGTCGGAGACTGTGGAGCATATGTCGGAGACTGTGGAGCATATGTCGGAGAGAGAGGCGCTTGGTGTTGCTGCCATGCAGGTGCTCCGACATGAGCTGTCTGCTGCTGTAACCACGGGACTTTAGCTGCCGGTTGTTGCTGTGTTTGCAGCTGTTGCCATGCAGATTTCTGTTTTTTTTGCCACATGTTTACTTTGTTTTGATTCACCACTACTTCATTTGTAGCAAACGTTTGATGAGATTCCCATTCAGAAGCGGGAGCCACATCACCTGTCCAATCTCCGAACAAATTATCTTCGACTATTTCTTCTGGCGGCTGCCATTCGTCATTGTCCCACATTTTTTGATATTGCTGATCAATGACAACATCATTATAATACGATCCTATCTTTGGCGGATTACCAATTAAAAGTTGTTCCGAAACCCCAGATAATGTATCTTTCAACCCTTTCACAGCAGCATGATGAAATATTTCAACGGGTTGTTCAAAAGTGGCTCGTTTCAAAGGTGTTGAATCGTCCATCATTTTTTTGACACCATGTCGAGTCAATGCATTTATCCCACCCGTCCACGTCATCCAATCAATTATCACCATGAAATGACGCATATTGACATAAATACCATATGCCGACAACACTTGGTGCATTTCTTTCAACAACACTGCTCTTGCTGCTTCAATACCAAAGACTTTGCGAATAGCAAAAATATCATTACACTGTGTTTTATTTTGATCAATCGATTGCAATGTTTTCAAATGCATTAGGTCTATCCCCTCTGTTTCGACGATGAACTGCATCATTTCTTCACGGATATTAACTTTTTGTATATGCTTGGAACCTCTGATGGTCGTATCCATTACCATTTTAACATACTTGAAAAATTTATCCTCATTTTTGACACGTACAAATAATTGTATATCGTCTAACATATTATCGAAATAAGCAACAATAATATTTTTCCCTAATTTCCTCACGCCCAAAACAACATCTTGCAATGTAATATCTCTTTGAATCATTTTTTTACGACTTAAATAACAAGTCAAAATGTGTGCTGGGGTATGCAACAAGTCCCATCGTTGATTATCGGGACAATTCAAATACTGCTGTAGTTGCGAAGTAACAGTATTATCATAGGTATGTTTCACAATGAAATCTCGGACGACTGACTTTTCAATCTGTGTTTTTATTTTCCAAGCTTTTTCTGGCCTAAAATCGGCAGTTGGAAATACCGTTGAGCTCGGTGTTTTCATATTTTTGGAAGCATTAATTAACTCTTCGAAACGCGGTACACCCAACGTTACGTTTTTGGCACTGTTTCCAGCATTGTGGAACGTATTGAGAGTCACTGTGAGAACAAAAAAAAGAGAAAAGATTAGTTAAACTATAGCAAAGTGTCAAGTGACGAAAAAAAAACTTACTTTGAGTGGTCGGTTCTCCCACCGATTGTGCGGCAATAGTACCAACCATTTCACCTGGCGCAACAATTGATTTGTACCATTTTTTCAAAAGTAAATTGACAATTTTTTGCAACGCTTCGGGTGAGCACGGTAAATCATTAATTGCTACAACTGACAAAACGTAAGCGTGTACGAGTGGTACTGATTTAACAGCGGCTAACAACGGTTGCACAATACTACGTACATCAGATGTACTACCTCCATCTTGGTATTCGTCCACAAGTCTACCCACAGGCACTGAAACAGCCCACTGTTCTCCTAATCGAAATTTTTGATTCCATTTCCACATATCATATACATTGATCAATTCTGGCCACTTTGTTGTATTATAATTTGTAAGATCATTGTCATCAAAGTTGCAATCGACCATTTCGTGGTACATCCCGTCAATACCATCTTCACCATATTTAAATTGTATAACCCGTTGTTGCGAATCTCGAACAGTTGTGTCATTAGTAACAACGATTGATTCTAAACTTTTAACCAATCGCCGTTGTATATAACCCGTAATAGCGGTCTTCACTGCAGTATCAATCAACCCCTCTCTCCCCCCCACCGTGTGATGCCAATATTCATCGGGAGTGAGTCCATCAATGTAAGAATGTTTCACAAATCCTTTTGAACGCGCTGAAATATCATCTGCTCTAAACATCGGCAGACTACGTCCGTTCAAAGTCGCCTGCATACGTTTACCCGAACAATTCTGCTGGCCAACACAGGCCATAATCTGCAAAATATTGACCATAGACCCTTTCGATCCAGATTTGACCATTAACCCCAAACTATTTGTTTTTAGCATTGCATTTTGTGCAATTAACCCCATCGAATCTCTAGTCTGATTAAGCATGCGATTAATCTTAGGTTCTGCTTCTTTACCATGTTTATCACGCAAAAGTCTCACATCAACATCCACATTTTCACATTCTTGTTGCACACGTCTTGCTGTTTCATTCGTGACGCGCATGTCACCTATGCCGATTGAAAACCCTTGTCTTGCAAACCAAATATGATTAATCCGCTGCAATTCATTAATAAATTGACAGGTTCTATCAGGCGAATAGTCATTGTACAACGAATGAATGATAGAACCTTGTGAACGACCGAGGGCTTTCTTGCCAAGTGGTCCTTTGATGCAAACGCCATTAATAATCGTATCCTTCCAATTAAAATCTGTCGGAAATAACAGTGAAATACATTGCAATCCAGTCCACAATCTCCCATCAATTTCTGGCTCGGGTAAAACAGCACCTTCTACCCACATGCAAATATTACACATCTCTGATTTATCAAGAGTAACGCCTGGGCTCGTCATCATGAACGACGAAAGTAATGAATCTTGAACAATACCCATAACGGGTTTGTTCGATTGTGGTGTAATAATATTCTGGGCAACTGACATCAAGTTCATTGCATCTGCTCTTGATTCAAATGTTTGTAAAGCATGTAAATTCATTTCGTCCCCATCAAAATCTGCATTATACGGCGTCGTACATGTCAAATTTAAACGAAACGTTTTACCAGAAAGAATTTTGGCACGATGGCACATAATCGACATTCTGTGCAACGAAGGCTGTCGATTAAACAAAACAAGATCACCGTCTTGCAAAATCCTTTCGACAGCATCACCGACCTGTAAATTAATCTGACCTCTAATCGTATTCATATCAAGTCTGGTACCGTCTTTTCTAACAATATATTTAATCGATTTATCTTGTGCCAAGACTTTTGCTTTAATTTGTTCATAATTAAGTCTTGAAATAGATTCCACAATCGTCAGCACTTCAGCAACTTGTCTTGGAACACCGACTTCACGCATATCAAGCATGGCATCGCCAGTAATTACTGTTCTCGCCGTATAGTTACAGCGTTTACCCATCAAAGACCCGCGCATTCTCCCTTCTTTCCCAACTAACCGTTCAGAAATCGATTTTTGAGAAACCCGTGTATTCCCAGGAGTTTTTCTTTGATCAATATACATATGCACCGCATCTTGAAGTCGCTGCTCGGAATGTTTTTTAACAATCGAATTTTCATTAAACGATTTCTGTGTTGATTTAGCAATGCGTATCACATACAACAAACGACGTGTAATATCGTCTTCTCCCCTAACTTCATCTCCATCCATTGTTGGACTGGGACGAACGCAATTGGGAGGTATTGGCAACACTGTCAAAATCAACCAAGTCGGATGAAAATCGTCTTTAACATTGCGATAATTACCTACATTGTGTGCAGGGATTGCCGATAATCTTTGATATGCCTCTGAGGCTATCAAAGTGCGACAGCCATCTTTATCCTCTATTGTCAATGTGCAAGCATTTTTTTTTCTAATTTTGCTCACCGAACAATTACATTCTGGGCATTTTTTACCAAGTGGGATATTCTGTACAAACCCGCATGGACAAGAACGACGTAACCAATTTATACATTCAAGCATCCAACCCACGTGATAAATAGGACACGGTAATTCATAATGTCCAAAGTGTCCACTACAAAGCGACCATGTCTGGTCACACGATGAACATACGCCTCTGCGGCCTGCAACGCCCAATTTAGGATCTCTTAACGAGCCATTTTTAGGTAATCCATTCTCATAAAGCTCATCGGTAATTACTTCAACTACTGAAATTTCACGGATTTTTGCTGGTGATAAAACACCAAAATTCAAACTAGAAATAACAACATTTTCTGAAGACATAGCTTATATTAGTTGACTGTTACGCCGACGAATAAAAAAAAAATATGTGTAGATTATTTTCAAATAGCCAACCAACCTGTGAGCCTGTGAGTGAGGAAAAACACAAAAAGGTAAGCGGATACAACGGAAAAAAAGTTTTACAAAGAATAATTATTTTTTTTTAGTTTGTTTTAATCTATCTATTGCCAATATTGGAGATTTGTCCCATAGTGTCTCTCAAATTACCAGAACTGTAACCAGACAACGCTTGGAAAAGAGCAGGGTTTCTATCACGGACCGAATTCATAGAACTCGACGTTTGAGCACTGTCAAACGCAAATGGGTTACGAACTGCCGCAACTTTGGCCGACGCAGCGTGTACAACGCTGGACGGTGCAATTCGGCGTTTTTTCGTAACAATATCCATTACCTGCGATTCAAGAGCTCTTTTAGACTTGGACGCTTGTTGTGCAGCTAATGAATCCAAATCAGTCTTGTATTTAGCGGATGCTTTATGGGCAATTTCTAACATTTTTACTGATTCTTTTGGGTAATTTTGTGCCATCGCAAAAATTGCTTTTTTATTTTCTTCCGTCATCATATCAGCCGGTAAACTGGCTGACCAAGAATCAACCAAAGCTTTAGAAAGTGCTTCTGCTTTACTTTTAGTTTCGAGTTCGGCATTGTCTTGTTGCTGTTTCCATTGGTCTTGCAATTTGGAGAGCTGTGCTTCAGCTTTCTCCAATGCCATTTTAGTGTCTCCAAGCTCCGTTTCTTGGTTAATCACCAGTTTCATCAAATCCTCTTGGTTAGTGACACTGCTTTCCGCAGGTGCTGGGGATGGAGTTTCGGCAACTTGTTCTTGAGTTTCTGATTGAGGGGTTTCGTTTTGGGTTTCGGTTGGAGCTGACATTTTAATATTGTTAGCTCGATGTGTTATATACTCTGTTTTTTTTGTTTTGCTCGGACCACTTGCGGATTGAAGTTGTGTCGTTGAGACGACATTACATCCCGCCCTTCTGGGTTCGGTACATAATGAAACTTCGATTGGTCGTTTTTTTGTTGATCCGTCCGAAAAGCTTGTATGTACATGCTGCAAAGATAGTCCAGTGTATAAACGGTGACCGTCAGAACTCGGTTGAATTGCATTTGAAGCAAATCTGCCTTCTAACGTCGAATCGTCTACTTTTCCTAAAATCCATTTTTTGCCATCGGAATCGTTCCAATGGCGTTGTACAGTACCAACAGAAAGACCTTCAGCGTGCTCGAGACGAATAGGTACGTCACTTAAATCCATTTTTTCACTCTCTTCCTTTGTAAAATCAAAAGTGGGGTCATTTTCACCTTTTGCATTACTATCTGGTAAAACATTGCCTACAAAAAATGAAGGCATTTAACTTTGTTAACAGTGCTATATATAGTTATTTTTGTTATGTAAAGAAGGTCACGTTACGAAATATCGGAAACGTTACAACGTTACTTTTTGTATTTTATTCTTTACTTGCTTTTCTGTCATAACGAACTGAATAAGCGGTAACACCTACAAGTACGACTGCTGCTGCAGATGCAATTAACATTGCTTGTAAACGATCCAAACGATCCACCTCATTCAGGCCCAGACCTTCGCAACTTTCTGGTGTTGGACTGTCTTCGACTACAGTTAGTGCGTTTTGATGAGCTTGGAGCACTGGGACAATCAAAATTGTACACATAAACATTAACATCGCTGTTGTAAGCGCTGAAAGTCGGTACATGATACCCGACACATATACTACGGGTTCTCCACCCAAAATCATTGAATCCTTTTCGTAAGTTGACTCCATATTCATATCGAGTTTAGGTGCCATAAACGCGATGAGAATTGTAAAAATTGCCGCGATACCGGCGAAAAAACTGGTGCCTTGGACCGAAATAGGGCCATATAAAAGACCGCGGAAATCATGGGTAGAATTATCTGTTGGTGATAATAGACCGCTTGTGTTTACATTACACAGTTGACCTAATGGTTCTGTGACGTCGGTTTCTTTGAATAGTGAGTTATTGAGAGTGTAAGTAATTATGATCATAGATAGAAGTCCAGTAAATGAAATAAGAGTTTGTAAAAATCCCATTGTATTATAAATGCATTTCTCTTGGTTTATATACGGTTAAAAATTTGTTTGTTATATTTTAGTTCATTTTATACTTGGACTATTTAAAGTGTTTGTCGCTGGCTATGCAGACTACCATTTGAAATGTCAGAAGAAAATTTGGAATTGACCATTGACCAGGAAGCTGAAGTCAGAGCGATGTTAACTATGTATGCAGATGCTAAATCGGTGCTATTGAACAAACGAAAACAACACGATATTACTGAAATAGATATTGATATTATACAAGAGTCTGAGCCTGGAACTAGAATATCTTGGAATGACTTGACACCTAAAACGAGAAGATATACTTTTGTTCGGGAAACCAGGGCTATTTTTGTACCGTATATTCTTGACAGAGTTCCGATCACGTTGGGAAAAATTACATTATTATGTGAACAAATTGGAATGACGATAACTACGCAAAAAATGAATAATACAATTTGTTCTGTGATTATGGCGGAACCAATTAGAATTTTTCAAATTGAATCTCAACAGTCAAATGAGGAAAATGTAATTATTACAGATATACACTATATTGTTTAATTTTTTACACACATAGCTTCCAAGGTATATTTCAAGGCACAAACTATTTTGAGTTTTGCTTTGCAACGATTCTGGACACACATTCCTAACATATTCTCATTTTCCAGGGACAAGTGTCGATATGTCCCGGGAAAAATGAGAATATGTTAGGAATGTGTGTCCAGAATTGACTTTTGATGTTGTGACCTAGCATACATCTTGAATTAATTTGCAGGTACAATTGCCCAGGTTGTGGGTTTTATTTGTTCAGATATTGATTCCAAAATAAAAAACGTTTCTGTCTTGAAATTTTTCAAATCTTGTTTCAATTCTGCTAACAAATAAAAGTTAACCACAATTATTAACACAAATAATAAATACAGCGCTTTATGTGTTATAGATACATTTTCTTCGATTTCTTCGTGTGAATGCGATGGCGTTTCGGCATAGCGAGATTGTCTTTCGGTGTTTATGTCATCCAACACTTCCGTTGGAATGTACATTGGTGGACCGTCGTCTTCTGACATTTCTAATTTGAAACCAAAATAAATACAAAGTTGGTAACTTTATTTTTGGATTCGGAAATCAAAACTGCAATTGTTTATTTTGTTGATTGGTTCGTTTTCGAAGCGGCGGTCTGCTTTGGTCATTCGTGATATTTATTACAGAAGAGTCAGTAGAAACAGGGGTGGTCTTTGCTTTAACAGGGTTGATCTTTGCTTTAGCCTTTCCTGGGGGTTTGACAATTGTGAAAGCTGGTAAAATATGGATATCGGCTTCAACTTTGGCCGATGGTTTTACATAATATTCAGCGGGCATAAAAAGTAAAAGAAGTCCAAACGATGTAAGTACACCTTCGATCATCAAAGCTGAGACGGCCAATGAACTGTTTGCAGAAAACAGGGTTGCAGCGATTGACAATAGTGTTATAACCATTAATAATACCAAGAAAGTGCTTTCGTTTTCGTGTGCTAAAACGATTAGCATTGGCAAAGAGATCATTGGGACAGTTGCAAAGATTGAAAATTCACTGTTTGCAATCAACGCAATGTTAACCAGGACGGTAAACGGGAGTGCCCAAGTTAAAACAACGCGCAGTCTTTGTGTTGCAGATGCCACATAAGTGTCTGTTTGTAAAATCAAGTAAACGTTCCAAGTTTGATATAAATCGAGCACGGTGACTAATCCCACAAGAACCAATGCGACAAGGCTAAAAGGAAGGGTCTGGATGCAACCGCCTTCGTCCAAACAACGCGATGTAACTATGAATCCTAAGAAAAAAACTACTATATCCAGAATGGACGCGACAAACAGTGCAATACAGGCGACAATCCATGCAACCTTTGAGGGGATGATTGAACAGATAAGGACAGTAAAGTAAAAAAGACTGTTTGCTCCCATTATTGATATGGATTTATTGACAGCGTCGGATGCAGATGGAACAATTAATGCAATTAAAATAGAGATACCAAATACGAGAATTATTCGTAGTCGGACACCGTTTTGGAGGCTGACAGGTGACGACATTTGGGGTTAGTGAAGCGTGTGTTTATACTAAATTATTCCCATTGGTTGGTTTACACCAAACGTGGTTGTCTTTTCAAGTCGGTCATTGGTTGGTGTGAAACTGTTAAACATGTGACGAGTTGAAGTTGTATGACAATGAACCAGGAAATTAGACTACAGACTGGTAGTGTGGTGCATATGGCTATTGTTGCGGTTACCAATTGTAACGATAAGGTGCCTATCATAATTCCTATAATTATAATAATGTTTAAAAGACTCCATGCAAATAATGTGGAGTCAGAATGTAAATGAATAACAAAAATTGGAATATATGTATGTAGCGAGATCATTAAAAAAATCATTGCGGATTGTAAGAATAAATGGTCGGAGAGAAGCAAGTAAAAACCTGATGAAATCATGACGATTTCATGCAAATATCGGATTATAATTAGAGGTAGCCGTAAATAAATAGGTGTGAGATTGTACCACGATGTGGATGAAAATAGAGGTTTCCAAGTATACACATTTGTTGATCGATGGCCAAATGCACAAATTCGACCCACCAGAAATGTCCAGACAACGATAAGTGTAACTGATACTAAATTCAACATTACATTTATATATTTTATTATTTCTTTTATAGTAATTGTATTATATTATATTAGCCGCTCGCAGGATGGAGGTCATTTTATATATTTGGCTAATGTAAAACCCCAATAAAAATCCAATATTTGATCACAAGTTTAAACTATATACTAACTGTTTACATTTTTATATAAAATGTCAGCTCCATCTAATAAATCAGTTCAAATTAATACAGGTAAAAAACGTAAACGTAAAAAACGCGACCCTAATCGTCCTAAAAGAGTAAGTGGATCCATGCTTTTTTTTTGTTACTATACACATACTAACTTCTTTTCTTAGGCAATGACACCGTTTCTATTTTTTGCGTGTGAGCAACGACAAATACTCAAAGAAAAAGGACGGAAAATGTCTCTTCCAGATCAAAGTAGATACATTGCAGAGGTGTGGAAATCGGTTACTGATAAAAGCACGTATATTACACAGTCCGAGGCGGATAGAGCACGCTATTATAGAGAAATGGAAAAATACGAACCTCCATATAAAATCAAACGCCCGAGATCTTCCTATGCGTTTTATATGAAAGATATGCGTTCTTCGATTGCTACAAAATTTCCAAACAAGACTCCTAGAGAATTGATGTCTGATGTAGCTGAAAGTTGGAAGTCGTCCGCTGTGGCTGTCAGAGAAAAATATAAAAAAATGGCATTGAATGATAAAAAAAGATACGAAGATGAGAAAACATCGACTGCATCTATGGCTGCATCTAAAGAATAAGATACTGATAATGTATAAAATATTGTATTTCGTTGTTTACTGTACATTTTTTGTTTCTTCCAATATTTCACCCACTTGAACTGTGACATTTTTTATTTGCTCTATTTTTGCGATGATATTTATGATTGTGTAACGGAGGTCACGCGCCACTTCCAATTGTCTGTATAATTCTTTATCTGATTCATCTAATTTTATTTTCATGTGCTCTGAATATTTTTTTGCGTCTGTTAACTCATCCCCCTGTTCCGTTAACTCATCCCTCTGTTTACCTAAACTTCGTTTTAATTCCGTGGATATTTTAATCTGTTTAACTACTTTTACTTTTAATTCGAGTATTTCTGCTTGATAAACTTTTATCAGTGACTCTAATTTTTCTTTTTTTTTTTCCTGTCTCAGTTTTGATTGTTTTAAATTTTGTTTTGATTGTTTTAAATTTTTTGCCATTTCTGATAAATGTTGCTTACGTATTTCTAAAACATTTAATGTCTTGGCTTGTAATGCTTTTAATTGTTCTTTTTGGGCCGACAACGCCTGTTTAGACACATCAAGTTGATCTCCAAGGTAATCGCGGTCTTTTCCAAGTTCGACGTTTTCTTTCTCAAGTTTTTCCTTCTCTGTCTCAAGTTCGACCAACCCATTGTCAAGTATTTTGCAATCTCCCTCAAGTCCGACGTTTTCTGTCCCAAGTTCGTCGTTTTTTTTCTTAAGTTTTTTCTTCTCTGTCTCAAGTTTTTTCTTCTCTGTTTCAAGTTTTTTCTTCTCTGTTTCAAGTTTTTCCTTCTCTGTTTCAAGTTTCTTGTATTCTTTACTCTCTATAACAAACTGATGTACTGAACTAATGGGAACACAATTAACTGAACTAATGGGAACACAATTAACAGGCCCTGCGACTGGTACTATTTCAGCTAAACTTGACATTCGTTTATTAAAATTATCATCTATACTTATAGTTCTGAATTTTAATATTTTACACTGGGGATAATAAATGGGAATCGAATATTAGTATATAACTTGTTGTGAATATTTCATAATGTTTATCCGACAGTACGGTGCATTTTTCTCTTCCACTTTTCCTTGGTTATTTGTCTGTATTATTTGTTGGTGGCTTGATCGATTATTTATGGAACTTGGGCATAGGCGATCGGAAACCACATTTTGTTATCACAACAATTTACAGTATGTTAATATACACTGTATGGTCACAATACTTGCAGTATGTTGTCAATCGGCTCATTCAATTTGGAGAAGGAAAAAAAATTTCAAAAGGGAAGCAGTACTTTTAGGTGTGACAACACCATGCACCTACCATTTGTACATATTGCAATCGGCTATTTGTTGTGCATGGGCCGTTATATTTGCATGTATCATTGATGTTTCTCCTTGGCTATGTTTTCAGTCAATTGTACAGAAAAGGGCATCCATTGCAGCGATTGCAATGGCGATGCTATGTGCTTTACTTTATATGGAACAATTGTTGTATAATAGAACATTACAGTTACAAGTAGACAATATGGAGATTTAGAGGGGGTTTTAACAAGGTCATTCGTCCAACATAAATAATGTAGATTTCTGTTCTTTCTGTTCTTTTTGTTTAGGTTCAGATTTCTGTTCTTTCTGTTCTTTTTGTTTAGGTTCAGATTTCTGTTCTTTCTGTTCAGGTTCTTTTTTTAATAGCGAATCTACCACTTTTCCAGCCCGTGATAGGATATGTTTCAATTCTGTAGGTGTTGGTTTTGAATACAATTCTTTACTCCTGTGTTTATCCCTTGGATCATTTGACAAAGAATAATTGCCCTGTTTGAATGCAAAAAAGTTTTCGTCGTATATTTTTAACATTTGAAGTGTGTTGTTGCCTATATCGTCGGTAGTATTCTCTAACTTGTTTAAAGACAACAGTGTACGAATGACATTTTCATCGTTCACTTTGGTGTATTTTGACGAAAATACACGGAAAAAGTCCACGGCTTTTGTAAATTCACGAGTTGGTAATCCTATAGAACATGCCAATGTTAAGAAACGCAAAGCTTCGTGGTTTGCCATTAAAATGCTTAATTTTTTTCTGCGAAATTTAGGTGTTCTTCTTAATAAAAACAAGTAAATGTTGATCTTCAACCGATTTATATAAATCACATTGTAACCGACTTGATATTTAAAATTGTAGGTGTGCATGGTTTCGCCAGTAGGACATCGCACTTGGCCGTTACCATCAATTTCTATTTTGATTTTGGCAAATATTTGCATAAAATCTCTGATTGTACCTTCGGTGTGAAACGTATGAATAGAGTTTTCAATAGGAATATCTAGAAATTGATATTTTCTGTTTAGATATTTTTTTCTGTTCATTTCCTCTTGTGTTTTTGCCCCACCAATCACATTAGTAGCACTTTTCTTGACCCATTTTAAGTTCATCAGACTTTTGAAAACAGATGCACTGCGTCGCAATTGAGATATAGAAAATTTAGGGTCTTTTTCTACATTATTGGTGTCGTTTTCTTGAACTTTTCCTGGTAATGAGCTGCTTGTGACGATATTCTTCATATAATCGCCCTTCTCGACAAAGCTGTCTGCCTCTAAATTTAAAGCAACACTTGAAGAAATATTCCTCGTGCCCTTTGCACTGGTTTTTTGGTAGTATTTGTATTTGTCACCCTTTGCAACTTTGAAATAGGTATCTTTTTTGAGAGTTGTGTCAGCGTCTCCGTCTTTTTTGAAACGTTTCTCGATAATTTTTTCCGCTTTCGCTTCCTTTAGTTTTTCTCGCCATTTTTCTTTGTCTTCTTTCTTTGTACTGTTGGTAAATTTGCTCTGCAAGTTATCGCTACGGATGCCACTTGTTTT
>Ga0115004_10000494_pt1 | contig 29997 bp, 29 predicted proteins | sample ArcticOcean_MG_C_10_FD_88737 | JGI IMG/M metagenome (GOLD analysis project Ga0115004, IMG submission 88737) | Marine microbial communities from western Arctic Ocean - ArcticOcean_MG_CB11_90 | ecosystem: Environmental > Aquatic > Marine > Oceanic | place: Arctic Ocean: Canada Basin | collected... | reverse complement strand
TATTCAAGTAGCAAAGCTACATGCAAAAAAAAATAATTTAAAAATAAATTATTTAAATACAGTTCCTGAAAATTTAAAGCTACAAAATGAATTTGACATTATTTTAAATCTAGAAGTTGTAGAGCACGTTGAAAATTTAGATTTATATCTTTCTTCTTGCTTTGGTTTGTTAAAACAAAAAGGAATAATGTTTACCGCTACTATCAATAGAACATTAACTTCGTATATAAAGGCAATAGTAGGCGCTGAATATATTTTAAGGTGGCTTCCAATAGGAACGCATGATTGGAATAAATTTATCAAACCTGAAGAGCTAGAAAAAAAACTTACTGACTTAAATTTTTTAATTACTGATTTAACTGGCCTTAGCTACAATCCTGTTTTTCAAGAATGGAAAAAAACTAGGGATACCTCTGTTAATTACATAATAGCAGCTGAAAAAAATTAATTTTCTTTATTATCTACCCATGGAATACTAGTTAGATTTATTCCTTCATCTTCTAATTCTAATTTTTCTTCTAAAGTTACCGTTCCATAAATATTTTTTTTTTTTTTATCATAGTAAATTTCTCTTACTTCTTTGGGAAATTCTTTACCCACAAATTCAAAATTTTTTTCTACGAATCTTCTTATTTTAATTAAATCTTTTTTTATTTTATTAAATTCTTTATTATTAAATTTTTTTTCTACAATTTTATTTTTTCCAACAATATTCGGAGACATAATCGATTTGTTAACATTTTTGGATTTGCAAAAGATACACTCTATCAAATTTCTTTTTTTAAGTTTTTCATATTCTTTAGATTCTGAAAACCAACTTTCAAATTCATGTTTATTATTGCACGCTAAAAGATATTTGATCATTTACAGATTAATATAGTTATTGTTATCGTTGTTTCAATACTTAGCTTCTTCTATAACTTGCATTAATGTCAATATAATCATGAGTAAAATCACACGTATAACATTCGTATTGTTCATGACCTTGCTTTAAATCTACCTCAATAAGAATTGCATCCCATTTCATGTATTCTTGTAATTTTCCTTCATTATAGGATTCAGAAATTTTCCCATTCTCAGCCACGATAAATTCTCCTAACTTAATAACTATTTTTTTTTGGTCAATTTTTTCACCTGACTTCCCCAAGCCCATTAAAATTCTTCCCCAGTTAGGATCTTCACCTGCTACAGCTGTTTTTATCAATGGAGAGTTAGCAATTGAAAAAGCTATTTTTTTTGCTCTCTCTATAGTTTCTGAATTTGTAATCTTGACAGTTATAAATTTTTTTGCACCTTCTCCGTCCACAACAATTTGTTTTGACAAATCTAGACAAACAGTTTGTAGAGCTTTTTCAAATTTCAATGCTTCTTTGCTTGAAATAGTGTTTAATTTTTTATTTTTAATTTTCTTAGTTGCAAATATTGCTACCATATCGTTTGTTGAAGTATCACTATCAACAGTAATAGCATTAAAAGTATTCGATAAAACTTTATTTAAATATTTGTTTAATACAACAGACGAAATATCGGCATCAGTAAAAATAAAAGAAAACATGGTTGCTAAATTAGGGGCAATCATTCCGGAACCTTTTGCAACTCCAGCTATTTTTACTATTTTATCGCCAAGTTTTATCTCTGAATAGGCAACTTTTGGTTTGGTATCTGTTGTCATGATCGATGATGCCATCTTTAACCATATAAGTTTATTTTGATTAATTCTTAAGTTTGAAATTAAATTTGGAATATTTGTTTTTATTTTTTCTACAGGAAATTTTTCCCCAATAACTCCAGTGGATGCAAACAATATGTCTTTGGTTTTAGTTTTTTCATATTTATTTTCATTTTCAAAATTTTTTAAGGACTCTGTTAAAGTTTTGGCTATTTGATCAAGACTGCTTAATCCTTGTTCGCCAGTAAATGTGTTAGCATTTTTTGTGTTAACAACTAATGCTTTAATATTGTTTTTTGTATTCTCTCTATTCCAGGTGATTGATTCTGAAACAATAGAGTTTTGAGTGTAGGCAACAGCATAATTCGAGCCTTCGGGAAAATAAAATAACGCAAGATCATCCCTTCTATTTTTGTAGAGATCTGCAGAAACTGCTGCTACGTGTAAGCCACTAATATGTTTAAGCTCTTGAAATTGTTCCATTTTTGATGTTTTTTTAATAGAGCTTAAAAAATTTTTTAAATTTGTTGTCATAATTATTGTTTAATTTAAATTATAAATACATATATAGAGTATTAATAATATTGCTATCAACCTACTAATATGAGTTTATTTACAAAAACATTAAATAAAATTTTTAAAACTGGCAATCAAAAAGAATTGGACAGAATTAAGCCTTTAATTGATGAAATTAACAATCAAGAGCCTAATTTTAAGAATCTAAAAGATGAAGAGCTAAAAGCCAAAACTTACCTCTTAAAAAAAAATCTCAAAGATGGGAGGTCATTTGATTCAATTATTCCTGAGAGCTTTGCCTTAGTGAGGGAGGCTGCTAGTCGAATTTTAAACGAAAGACACTATGACGCTCAATTAATTGGCGGAATTTTTTTACATCAAGGAAAAATTGCAGAGATGAAAACAGGTGAAGGTAAAACCTTGGTGTCTACATTGCCAGCATACTTAAATGCATTAACGGAAAAAGGAGTCCACATAGTAACTGTAAATGATTATTTAGCAGAAAGAGATTCTCAGTGGATGGGTAAAGTATTTAATTTTTTAGGTCTTTCAACTGGTTGTATTACAAACCAATTAGATGACGCAGAAAGAAAAAGTAATTATAGTTGCGATATTACTTATGCCACTAATAATGAATTAGGATTTGATTATTTGAGGGATAATATGAAGTATGATCTTTCTGAGATGGTGCAAAGAGAACATAACTATTGTATCGTTGATGAGGTAGACAGTATTCTGATTGATGAATCTAGAACTCCACTAATCATATCTGGTCGTAGCGAAGATAAAAGTAATTATTATTTACTTGCTAATAAATTTATAAACAAACTTCAAAAGATAGATTACGAAATAGATGAAAAAAATAAAAATACAATTTTAACAGATGTTGGAATAGATAAAATTGAAAAACTTGCTATTCACGAGGGTGTCTTAAAAAATAATAATTTTTATGATCCTCAAAATTTAAATCTCGTTCATCATGTTAATCAAGCATTAAAAGCTAATTTTTTATTCAATCAAGATGTTGACTACATTATAAAAGAAAAGAAAGTTCAGATCATTGATGAATTTACAGGTAGAGTTTTAGATGGAAGAAGATTTTCTGATGGACTTCATCAGGCAATTGAAGCAAAAGAAAATGTCGAAATACAAGAAGAGAATCAAACGCTCGCATCGATTACATACCAAAATTATTTTCGCTTATATCAGAAGTTGTCTGGAATGACAGGTACGGCACTAACCGAAGCTGAGGAATTTTATGACATTTATAAATTAAATGTAATTTCAGTACCCACAAATCGACCAATGGTTAGAAAAGATTTAAATGATCAAATTTTTCGAACTGAAAAAGAAAAATATTTAGCTATTACAAATAAAATAATTGAGTGTCACAATAAAGAACAACCTGTTTTAGTGGGGACTACTAGTATAGAAAAATCTGAAAAAATATCAAAAAATCTATTAGAAAAAAATATTAAGCATAGTATTTTAAATGCTAAACAGCACGAAAAAGAAGCAAAAATAATTGCAGAAGCTGGGAAAATTGGGGCAATAACAATTGCAACTAATATGGCTGGTAGGGGAACTGATATTCAGCTTGGTGGAAATAAAGATTTTAGGGACGAGGATAATCAAAGAGAATTAACTCAAATTAAAGAGGACAAAGAAAAAGTAAAATTACTTGGCGGTCTTCATATTATTGGAACTGAAAGACACGAAAGTAGAAGAATAGACAATCAATTAAGAGGTAGGTCTGGCAGACAAGGGGATCCTGGAAGTTCAATTTTTTATATTAGTCTTGAAGATGAACTAATGAGAATTTTTGGTGCGAACTCTATAGATGGGATGTTAAAAAAATTGGGACTTAAGGAAAATGAGTCTATTGATCACCCGTGGATAAATAAAGCCATGGAAAGAGCACAACAAAAAATTGAAGGTAGGAACTTTGACATAAGAAAAACACTAATAAAATTTGACGATGTAATGAACGACCAAAGACAAGTTATTTTTGGCCAAAGACTTAAAATACTTAAAAGTGAAAATATTTCTGAAACACTTCACTCTTTTCTTGAAGAAGTGGTTTTAGATTTGATTAAAGTAAAAAATAACTATGAGAAATCAAATGACAAAACTATATATTTAAATGCAATAAAAAATATTACTGGAAATATATTAAGTGATGATGAATTGATTGCTTTAACTAATATTTCTGACAATGAATATAGCAAAAAATTAAAGGATACTTTTGAACTTAAACATCAAGAGAGAATTAAGCTGATTGGGACAACTGAAAATAATGATATTGAAAAAAAAATTTTTCTACAAATTATTGATTTTTCATGGCGATCACATCTACAATATCTTGAACAACTTAGACAAGTTATTGGATTGAGAAGTTTTGGTCAAAAAGATCCTCTGTCTGAATTTAAAAAAGAATCTTTTGTACTTTTTGAAGGATTACTAGAAAAAATAAAAATTGATGTTATAAAGTTTTTATTAAATCTAAATATTGTTATTTCACAAGAAAAAGAGAGAGAGAGTAAAACGCAATCAAAAGTTCCTGAGAATTGCCTTTTAAAATTAATGAAGAATAAAAAAATTCAAAGAAATGAGAAATGTGAATCAACTGGAAAAAAATTTAAAAATTGTTGCGGTGCAAATTTATGATAATTTCATTTTCTTAAACTCTTAAAAGCAGCAAGCGCCGCGTTTCTTGCTTCTACGTGATTAACAATCGGTTTTGGATAACTTTTACCAGTTTCAAAGTTTATTACATCTTCTTCTTGTAGCTCCCATGGTTTATGAATGAATTTTTTTGGCACATTAGATAGCTCTGGTATCCATTTTTTTACATAATCACCCTGCGGATCAAATCTTTCTCCTTGTAGAATAGGGTTGAAAATTCTGAAGTATGGAGCCGCATCTGCACCACAACCAGCAACCCATTGCCAACCAGCGATATTACTTGCTTCATTAAAATCTAATAAACAGTCTCTAAAATGTTTTTCACCTTCTTGCCAGTGTATTCTAAGGTGCTTAACTAAGAAGGAGGCAGTAACCATTCTTACTCGATTGTGCATCCAGCCAGTTTCATATAATTCTCTCATTCCTGCGTCAACGATCGGATAGCCAGTCACTCCTTTTTTCCAAGCAACTAAATGTTTTTCATTTTCTTGCCATGGAAAATGGTCAAAATCTTTTCTTAAATTTCCTTTTAGCATTTCAGGAAAATAATTAATTAAACTATGAGTAAACTCTCTCCAGCCTAGCTCATTTAAATATTTTCTACAGCCGTTATCTTTAACTTTAATTTTTTGACACTCTTTCCATATAGTTTCTATGTGAATCTGACCAAATGATAAGTACGGTGAAATTTTAGAAGTTCCTTCAATACTTGGTATGTCTCTATTTTTTCCATAGTCAGATAACCCATTCTTTATAAAATATTTTGTATTTTCTAGCGCCGTTTCTTCAGAAGGATTCCAAAATTTTTCAAAATTTAAATACCATCTTCTTTTTGGTAGTATAGATTCTAAATCTATTGAACGATTTAAGAAATTAGTTTTTTTTTCACAAATCTTAATTTTTTGATCTTTATTAAATCCTTTGTCTAAATAGAATTTCTCAGCTGTTCTCCAGAAAGGAGTAAAAACCTTGTAAGGTGTATTGTCGCCTTTTTTTATTTCATGAGAATCGTTTAGAAGATTACCTTTAAATATTTTAAAATTAATTTTTTTTGATTCTAATAGATTAGAAGATTTCTTGTCAAACAACAAATAATCAGGCTCATAAACTTTGTTCCAATAAATTGAAAAATTTTTTTTGCTTGTAATTTTTTCAAAGATTTCTTTGTAAGACTTAGCTTCTACTATTTCAAAATTTATATTAAATTGATTTAATTTTTCTTTAAAGTTTTTAAGGGATTTATAAAGCCACCAAAGTTGTGCCGTTCTATTAGTAAAATCTTTTTTCTTTAAAATATAGAATGCAGAAACATGATCGTGGTTTTGACTTGCGTAAGCTAATGCATCATTTTTTAATATTCTAAAATCATTCCTTAGCCAAACAATGCCAATATTTTTCTTCATATTGTTTATGTTTATCAACTTTTAAAAATAATGATACATAGTTTGAGATGGTGGCCTTGGTTTGAATCGCACAAACGACACATACCTTTTCAGGGTACTGCTCTACTACTGAGCTACAAGGCCTAAAGTCTAAAAGTTATTCTACCTTTAGTTAGATCGTAAGGTGTCATTTCAACCATTACATTATCGCCTGCTAAAACTCTTATTCTGTTCTTTCTTAGCTTTCCAGATGAATGCGCTAGAATTTCATGATTATTTTCCAACTTAACACGGAACATGGCGTTTGGTAAAAGTTCGGTAACTTTACCTTTAAATTCTAATGTCTCCTGTTTAGCCAATTAATTTTCCTTTTTTTTTAATCTTATTTTAATAGAATTTGCGTGACCCTCAAGATTTTCATATTCGGCTAGATTTATAACTGATGTGCCCAATCTTTCAATGCCTGATTTCGTCATTTTTATAACAGAATATCTTTTTAAAAAATCATAAACTGAAAGACCAGATGAAAATCTAGCAGAACCAGAGGTTGGCAAAACATGATTTGGGCCTGCTAAGTAGTCCCCAACAGCTTCTGGAGAATACCCTCCAAGAAATACTGATCCCACATTATGAACATTCTTTAAAATTTTTTCTGCATTTTTAGTAAATATTTCTAAGTGTTCTGGTGCAATTAAATTTATGGTGTCAGCTAAAACTTGTTTATTCTTAATCAATATTGATAAACCAAAATTTTTTAAACTTTGATAGGCAATTTTTTTTTTTGGTAAAGTCTTTAACTGTTGTAATAAAAAATAATTAATTTTTTTAATAATTTTAATATCATCAGCTAAAACAATTGACTGTGATCTTTTATCGTGTTCCGCTTGCGCTATCAAATCAGCAGCTATCCAGTCTGGTTTTGACCATTTGTCTGCAACTATTGTTACTTCCGATGGACCAGCTATCATATCGATACCAACTTCTCCAAAAACTTGTTTTTTAGCAGTGGCTACGAAAACATTTCCTGGGCCTACGATTTTATCTACTTTTTGAATCGTTTTAGTCCCAAAGGCCATTGCGGCAATCGCTTGGGCTCCTCCAATTTTATAAATTTCTTTTACTCTACATTTTTGTGCAGCATAAATTACAGCAGGGTTATAAGATTTACTCATTGATGGAGTGGATATATATATTTCTTTTACACCGGCAACTAATGCGGGAATACAGTTCATTAAAACTGAACTTGGGTAACTGGCTAGACCACCTGGAACATAAACTCCTACTCTATTTATTGTACTTAATTTGTAAGAAAATGAGTTTTTAAATTTATCAGTATAAGAATAAGTTGAAAGCTTTTGTCTTTTATGAAAATTTAAAATTCTATCAAAAGCTAGGTCAATTGAAATTTTTGTCTTTTTATCTAATTTTTTAATTATTTTTTTTTTTTCCAAAATTGAAAATTTAATATTTTTAATTGAAATATTTTTCATGTTTGAATATTTTTTTTCATATTTAATTAAAGCAGAATCTTTATTTTTTTTTATATCTTGTATTATTTTTTTTACTTTCAGGTCAATTCTAGGATCTTCAAATTTTCTTTTTTGTAAAATAATTTCTAGTTTTTCTAGAAAGTTCTTTTGATTTGATTTAATTAATTTTAACATTATAAAAAATCATGCTTCGGTTGTGTTTTACTTTCCCACGGTGAGCCCTGATCATCTAGAGTTATATCAATTATTTCTGCTTTTATTTTAATCACCGCATCTCCTGAAAAAATTAATTTAATTTCATAACTTTTATCAATCAATAAATTGCTTTCAATAGTTAAAAAATCTAAAAAATTTTTGTTTTTTTTTGAATCAATATTCTTTGAAAAAACACTAATAACATTGTCAAATTTTAAAACTGTACGTATCCTTTTATTTTTTCTAAAAACGCCTTTTTCAACATCTTCCCACATGAATCGGTTTAATTGAATTAAAAAAATTCTATTTTTTCTTAAGTTTGCAATATCTGATACTGAAACAATTGCATCTTGTAAATGTGCGGCTACAACCCTTAGATCTCCAACCGAAGTTGCAGATAATTTTAAATTTTTAACTTCCATTCTAAACTCTACTAATATTTGCTTTGCATTTTTTTAATTTTTTTTCTAAATTCTCGTAGCCACGATCTAAATGATATATTCTATTAATTATAGTTCTATTTTCCGCTATTAGTGCTGCTAACACTAGACTAACAGACGCTCTAAGATCTGTTGCCATAACTTCAGCTCCAGATAAATTTGTTGGTCCCGTAATAAGTGCTATGTTACTTTTTGTAATAATTCTTGCACCCATTCTTCTAAGCTCCGGCACATGCATAAATCTATTCTCAAAAATATTTTCAGTTATTTTTGATGTGCCTGAAGCTCTTAACATCAAAACCATTATTTGTGCCTGTAAATCTGTTGGAAAACCAGGGTAAGGTTCTGTTTTAATATTGGCACTATTTATTTTATTTGATTCAAAAACAGTAATTCTATTCTTACCAATTTTCATCTTGACGCCCATTTTTTTTAACAATTTTATTTCTGTTTCTATGATTTTAGGCTTTATTTTAAAAAAAGTAATTTTTTTTCCAATTAAAGCTGAGGCAATTAGATATGTACCGAGCTCAATTCTATCAAATATTACTTCATGGTTTACGCTTTTAAATTTTTGGATACCAATTATTAAAATTTTTCTTGTCCCTACAAAATTAATATTACATCCTAATTTTTTCAAAAAAAATATCATATCAACAATTTCTGGTTCGATAGCACAGTTAGTTATTATTGTTTTACCTTTGGCGCTTACTGCGGCAAGAATAGCATTTTCTGTTGCCCCTACAGAAATAGAAGGAAAGTTAATTGTGTTTCCTTTTAGTCCTTTTTCAGCGGTAGCATATATGTAGCCATTTTTTATTTTAATTTTGGCACCTAATTTTTCTAAGGCAAATAAATGCAGATCGACAGGTCTCGTACCGATCGCACAACCGCCTGGAAGAGAAACTTTTGCCTTTTTATATTTAGCTAATAATGGCCCTAAAACTAAAACACCTGCTCTCATGGTTTTGAGAAGATTATAAGGTGCTATTGTTTTTAATCCTTTGCTGCTTAAAATTTTTAAAGTATTTAATTTTTTTACAATTTTTACATTTATTCCAATGAACTTTAATAAGTTTATCATTGTATATACATCTTGAACTAATGGAATATTTTTTAGGGTAATGGCTTTATCTGAAAGTAAGGTGGCTGCTAGAATTGGTAATGTAGCATTTTTAGATCCAGAAATTTTTATAGAACCTAATAATTTTTTTTTCCCTTTAATGATAAGTTTTTGCATTATTAAAACTAAACTTAAACCTTAGGTAAAGTAACACCTTTTTGTTTCATGTACTTGCCTTTTCGATTTGCGTAAGTTACTTGAGGCTTTTCGTTACCTTTAATGAAGACAAGCTGTGCAATACCTTCGTTTGCATATATTTTAGCTGGCAAAGGAGTTGTGTTAGAAAATTCTAAAGTTACATGGCCTTCCCAACCAGGTTCGAGCGGGGTTACATTGACTATTATTCCACATCTAGCATATGTCGATTTACCAAGACATATAACAAGAACATCTTCTGGTATTTTAAAGTACTCCATTGTTCTAGCTAAAGCGAAAGAATTTGGTGGTATAATACATTCTTTACCGATCTTTGTGACAAAGCTGTCTTTTTTAAAAAATTTAGGATCAACTATACCTGAGTTAACATTTGTAAAAATTTTAAACTCATTTGAAACTCTTGCGTCATAACCATAAGAAGATAATCCAAAAGATATCTTTCCCTTTCTTGTTTGTTTTGAAACGAATGGCTTAATCATGGCTTTTTCTTTAACCATTTTTTTTATCCATCTATCCGATAACACTGTCATTTCTTTTTTATTTTCTCTTTAGATTTTTTTCTTTTTTTTAAATTTGTTTTCAGGGCTATTTCGCGCTTAATAAACCAGGGATTTTTTTGAACTGGAATCTTACTCATTATTATTTTAATTATTCTTTATCAGGATTTGTTAGATCTTCAAGGGTAATAGGTTTTTCTATATCGTGCATTATTTTTTCATCACTATTTTCAGGACTATTACCTTTTCGTGCCCTTTTTTCTTCAACGCGAGCTTTTCTTTTGGCCTCTTTTTTCAACGCTTTTTCATTTCTTGTTGATTTATAGTCGTAATGAATTCCCATTTTTAGCTCCTGAATTTTTCTCAATTTTACTTTGTAGATTAAAATTATGCAAGTCTCTTATGAAAGGGGAATTAAAATTTTACGAAATGTCCATATAGTTCGGTGGGCAAGGCATTTTCATGGTAAGAAAAAGGTAATTCAATCATATTTGGATTATAAGCAAAAAGTAACTTGCTCCTGTAAATAAACTATTTTTTAAATCTTAAAATCTCTTGAGGCAAGAAGTTAGTTTTTAAATTTATTAATCATTACATCATCTCATCTTCATTAATTATCTTAGAAAAACCATTTTTAACCCTAGGTACCGGTATGCACTGACTATTTTGTTTTTCTTGCTCAATAAAATCTTCTATCCCTCCATGTGGGTCAGCGTTAGGTTCTGGCATATATTTTTCTAAATACTCGGCACTTAAATTCTCAAAAATTTTTTGACTTTCTTTATCATCTTTTTCAGCTTTTTCTATTTCTGGCCACCTGTCTTTAGGAAATTTTACGTACAAATTAAAACATTTTGTAATACCTTTAATTTCATGAATGGGATATTGTGGCATATTCATTACAGGGTCAGACACTATGCATTTTGTTATCGTTTCTGGCTTTATGTAACCTAATTGTTCACAAAGTTTTCTTAAAGATGTTCCGTGAAAAGGGACAAAAGTATGAATATTGGCATTATCCGCATCAATGTGTCTGTTAAGATCAATTGTATCGAAAGCTAATTTTTTAGTTTCTTTTGGAAAACCTGTGATATTATTAACACTAAATTTAATTCCATATTTATGTGGTATTTTTAATTTGTCTATAATTTGGTCGTTTGACCATCTTCTGTCTAAAACATCTTTTCTAAATTTTTCATTACCATGCTCAACTCCAAAAGATATCCTATCCAAACCTACATCAGCCAATTTTTTCATGTTGTAGTCGTTAATAGTTTCAGGTCTTGTTTGAAACCAAAAAGGAAGTTTAATTTCAGAGTACATATCACAAAATTCTTCAAACTCAGTTTTGTTCATTGCTAAAAATGTGTCCGCCCAGAAATAATTATACTCTACACCAAGATCATTTTTAAAATGTTTTAGTTCTTTTGATACTAAATCTATGTTCTTTTTTCTAAAGTAACCACCCTGAGTTTCTTTTTTATATAAATTCATTTGATCTGGAGAATTACAAAACCTGCATGTGTATGGGCAACCCCTGATAGTCTCGACTGGAAACATTTTAAAAATTTTTCCTCCCATCGGGCGGTATAATCTATTTTCTTCAAACAAACTTATGTCGATAAATGGATTTGAATTAATATCAACTGGTTTAGATATGCTATTTTTTTTAATTATGTTTTTATTTTCTACATCTACTGTTTTTACCCAGCAGTTAGTGACGTCAGAATAATCTTTTTTATTTTCTATTTTTTTACAAAGATCAATTAAAGCATTTTCACCTTCTCCAACACAAACTATATCGATTAAATCTTCTTTTATTACAATTTCAGGAGCAAATGTTGGGAAAACACCTCCGGCGATAACTGGTACATTGTTCTTAATTTTATAATCTTTTATTTCATTTAAAAATAACATACCCAACTCATACATGTCCTCGGTTGTGGACATACCTATTAAATCTGGCTTAAATCTATTAACTTGATTGCGTAGATCGTCTTTCCAAGAGGTGTCTTTAATTCTTATACCTCTATCTTCCATATTAAATGGAACAACCGCCAATTTATCCATCTGGGTACCGTCAGAATCTATTCCAAAATCAACTGAGTAATATGTGGAGTCAAAAATTTCAACTTGGTGTCCTTCTTTTTTTAGCAAAGCAGAAAACAAAGCCATTGCTTGTGGTATCATGTTCATGCCAAAAGTGTTTGGATATAAAAAAAGTACTTTGATTCCCATAAATTAAATAAGTTTATAATTCTTTATATTAATATTTGTTAGTTCAAATTTTGAACAGATTAATGTTACTTAATAATATACTTTTTTACAAAAGAAAAACAATACATAAATAGCTACAATATGAGCTAATAAAATAGAAATTAAAGATTCGAACTTATTTTGCTTCTTTTTTTGAAGTTTTTAAAAATTTCATACAATAAAATTGATAAAATGTTTCGATTATAGCCGCAAATGTAAGGGTTGATATTGCGGTATAAGCAAAAAATGGTATTGCAAGCACAAAGCAATTTAATAGACCTTGATAAGTGTAACCATACATGCCTGAAGCCCAAACACCAAAATTAGTAACGAAAAAAAATATAAAGGCTCCTAGAGAAGCTCCACTCAAACGCCAAATGAAATTTTTGGTAAAATATTGAGAAACTAAACCAATCAATAGAACACTTCCCCACGTCCAGTGCGTGCCACTATGATACCCAATAATAAGATCTGTAATTGCAAAACTAATTAATAGAGCGGGCAAAAATCTTAATCCTAAAAATACAGGCACGTAAAAACTTAACGCAATAAGACTTGTAAAGTTCGGAGGATGAGGAACAAATCTACTAGCCGCAAGAGATGCAAATATTCCAACAAATATTAAAAAGCTTTTTTTCATAAAATACAATTTTAATATACTCTTTTTATTCCTAAATTAAAAGAACGCCCCATAGATGAATACTCATGTGCCTGCTCATAATTATCATCAAATATATTTTTTGCATCAAAAATTAAATCATAGGTATCAAACAAGCGATAATTCGATCTTAAGTTGATTGTAGTGTAATCCTCTAAAATCACATCTTTAAAAGAATTGTTGCCATTCCCAAAATCTCTTCTTTCGTCAACAAATTTTATTTGTACAGAATTTGTTAAACCTGGAAGAGTATTGTGTGTAATGTTTGAAGAAAAAGCATTTCTTGGTACTCTAACTTTTGCGTCACCTATCTCACTAGATTTTCTATGACAACCATTAGCTTTACAAGTGTTGTTGTCATATGACTTGGTGTAAGTGTAGTCAAAATCTACTCCATATTTTTTACCTTCAGGCTTCCAATCAAGACCTAACTCTATTCCTTTGCTGGTATTAACTCCATGAGTCTTATTTTGTTTAAAGTTATTTCTACTATCGCTAGTAAGGCCATTTTTTTGTTCTAAATAAAAATAAGTGATATTCGTATTTAAATCTAATCTATCTAAATAAGTTTCATACCCAACATCAAAGCTGTTTCCTCTTTCATGCCCAAAATTATCTGAGTTCAAATCAGCATACCCATCACCAGAAGTGCTACCACCACCACCGGCTGCGGTTGCGCCTGAGAAATGAAGATCATATATAGCTGGAAACCTAACTCCTGTGCCCAAAGAAGATCTTATTGTGCTAACATTATCTAATTTGTAAGCCAGCGTGGTTCTACCGCTTGGCTCTCTTCCAATGCTAGAATGTTCATCACTTCTAAACCCAACTGTAGCATACAATTTTTTTAAAGGTCTAAATTGATAGTCGACAAATTGAGAGAAGATATGTTCATCTGCACGTTTGTCAAAATATAATTGAGAGTAAGGACTTGCAGCCAAAAAGTAGTCTACATCCATTCTTGCTTCTTCAAATTCAGCTTCTGCTCCGTATACCACTCTATTATCTAAACTAAAATTATATGTTCCTGTATAGTTAACTGCATCTCTAAAACCAAAATAACCTTGTTTATCTCCATCAGTTTCAGTTGTATCTCTTTCGCTATACAACTTACTATAGCTTAATATATTATTAGTTTTGGCACCATCGTGTATCACCCTTAGAGAATAATTTGCTAAAATATCATCACTCCTGTCAACTAAGTCCGTGCTTGATGTACTTACCGCGTCATACTTCAAATCAGTGTTTGTGTATCCTAGAGAATTTTCAATTCTTAAGCTTTCATTAAATTTATATCCAAAACTACCATTTAAACTTTCATTGCGATATTGATCGCTTTCACCGTCATCATTTCTAGCTGAAATTCCACTAGTTAAGAATCTATTTAAGCCTAGATAATAATCTATTTTATCATTAGCACCATCAACAGAATAATAAGCGCTTTTAGAATTATTTGATCCGCCTTCTACACTTACGTTTGAACGGTGACCTTCTTTACCTTTTTTTGTGAATATATGTATTGTTCCACCAATAGCATTTGCTCCATAAAGGGAACTTTGATTTCCTTTCAAAATCTCAACTCTATCTATGGAATCTTTCATGATGTGCTGAAAATAAAAACTATTATCTGGCACACTCGGGTCTGACATTTTAATTCCATTGACATAAACTGTAGAATATCTTTTTTCTAAGCCACGAAGTTGAATACCCATATTTGTTCCATCGCCACCCATTTGAAAAATATTAGTACTAGAAGTGCTTCCGTCTATAATATTTCCTAAAAAATTTTCAGATGAATTTCTAATAGTGTCTCCACTAATGACTGTTACGTTAGTACCAACAGTACTTAAAGACTGAGGTGTTTTTCCTGCTGAGATCACTATCGTAGGAACATCTGCGGAAACAAGTTTACAAAAAGAAATTATAGTTAAAGAAATTACTAAAAACGAATAAATATTTTTCATATCGACCTTCTTTTTTTGTGATTTTTTACACATCACGTTTATCTATATGCCGATGTCATATCAAATTGCAGAACATTGCTTTTCACTGAGCATTATTCAACAGCGGGCTATACTGGGTGGCGCTCGGACTTAAACTTACGTTTTTACCGTTGCAGGAACAGCTAATGAATTTCACATTATTCCCCACTCACTTATTCAATACAGGAGTGTAATAATCTTAGGTGAAATCAAAAGTCAATTAAATAATTGCTTGGAAAATATTATACAAATATTTTTATATTTTTTCTTGTTAACTTAGTAAAAAAAGGACTTTTGTTATAATAATATGTTGGAAAATCGCGTAAACAATTGTCTAAATCGGCTGGTTTATCTAAAACTTTAAAATTTTTTCTTATATTCAGCTTACTAAAAATCAAATTATCAAAAGGACTAAGTTTAGGGATTATGACAAATCTTTTTTGAATAATTATTTCTAATATTCCAGAAGTAACACCTGAACAAATTAAAAATTGTGATGAATTGATTGAATCTGAAAAATTTTTTTTTGTAATTAAATAGTTATCGGGAAAAAATGTTAAATAATTTTTTATTATATTTATTTGCAGTATAGGATGTTCTTTTATTTGAATTTTAATATTTTTTTTATGTAAATTTGATTTTATACACCATTTAATTAAATTAATATCATCTTGTAAAAACCCACTTAATATTATTAAAACGCTTTTATTTTTGGGTCCCACTACATGTTTTTGTTTAAATAAATGTTGGAAATTTAAGGCTGGAACTGTTTTTACTTTAATATACTTGCAAAACTCCTTTTTTGTTTTGTTAAAAATTTTACCTATAGATAAAAGAGTCTCTGGAACAACTTTTGAATCATACTCTGATTTAGAAGGCGTCAAAGACATGTATTGAGGGAAAAAAGTAAAACCCTGGTAACCTAAACTAATTGCTTTTGGATAAAAGGACCTCGATCCATAATTCCACCCTTTGTCTAACGATTGGTTTTCTGCCCAATTAATTACTTTTTTAATTTTTATTTGTGAATAAAATAAATTTTTAAAAAAAGAATAATTTTGCAACCCTATAAGTTGATTTGTTAGATTATGATTTTGATTTATTTCATTATTTATAATACTTGAGTAATCAATATTTTTTAGCTTTTTATATCTCTTTATAAATTTTTTTCTTCTAAAGATAAATAAAAACGAATTTAATATATCGCTTAAATTTAAATATTGTTCTCTTAATAAAAAATTTTTTGCTACAGAACATCTAAATATAGTTTTAAAAACTTTAACTAGATTGGTGGTCGAATAAATTGCAAATGTTGGTACAAAAAAAATATTATTTTTTTCTTTAGATATTTTTATTAATTCCTTGTGATAAAATTTATTATTATTTAAATCTTCATAAATAATAAATGTGTTGATTAAAATTAATTTTTTTTTTTTTTGATAGTTTTTTAACAGAAATAAATTTACAAAAAATATGAATTATTATTTGAAAGAAAAAAGTTCTAACAATTAATAAAAGGTTCTTTATGTTTTTTTTTTTTTTTACAATTATTTTTAATTTTACTTTTAATTTTTTTTCAATTATTTTTTTTAAGGCTTGGCTTTCTACTATAATGTGCTCAATGCTATTTTTTGATTTAATTTCTTTTAAAGTCTCTATTAGGCAAAAATTACTATATAATTGACTGATATATTGATTTCTTGATGCGGGTATAGAAACCCACCAATCTAGATTATTTTTTTGCCCTATTGAATCAACCCAATTTGTAAAATCTTTTCTTAAATCTATAAAATTTTTATAATATTTTTTTTTAAAACTTTCTGGATACCTACTTATATGTTCAGTTGTATTTAAAATCATTATATTTATTTATCTTTTTAAATTTGAAATAAGTTTTTATGAAATCTAAATTCTCACTTTTTTTTAAAATATTTTCTTAAATGCTAATTTTGTTATTTTAACTAAATTTTTTAGATTATTAAAACTTGTAGACGTTGCAATAAAGATTATGCCACTGTTAGGATAGTAAATATTTTTTGACATAAAGAATTTTTTTAATTTATTTATTTTATGATTTTTTTTTTTTTCAAAAAAATCCCTTTGTAATCTATTTTCAATTATTTTTTTTGTAAAAACAATTCTTAGCATTGAGCACGATCGAAAACACTTAGCGTCATAATTTTCTTTTTCAAAAAAATTATTTAGCTCTTTTTCTAAATATTCAGATTTTTTTTTTAAATTTTCAAATATATTTTTTTTATTTTTTAAAATATAATTAACAACATTGTTTGCTACGTAGGTATTAATCGAATTTCCTGAAAAAGTTCCACCAAAAAAAACTTTTTTCTTTTTTTTATCCAATTTTTTTACAATGTCTTTTTTAAGTGCAATTATACCTATTGGTAAGCCACCACCAAAACATTTACCAAAAGTTGTAATTGAAGGATTTAGCTTAAATTCACTTTGCACGCTAGAGCAGTTAAATCTAAGACCAGTTATCATTTCGTCAAATATCATTAATATTTTATTTTTTTTAGAATAATTGTCTAAAAACTTTAAATATTTTTTTGCATCTTGTGGAAGGCAGCCTTGAATTGGCTCTATGATTATACACATTATTTTTTTTTTGTGTTTATTCAAAATTTTTTTAGACACTTCAATATTATTATATGGAATAAATTTTATTTTATTTTTTGCTTGCTTGTCTAAACCTTCGCTTAATTCTGTGTTATTTAACTTTTTGTTGTTAGTAAAAAGTAATTCACCTGTAGAGCCGTGCCAGCTGCCTGTGACAGAAATAATTAATTCTTTTTTAGTTACAGCTCTAGCTATTCTTAAAGATTTAAAAACTGCCTCTGTTCCAGAATTACAAAAAATAAACTTTGAGTAACTTGGAAATTTTTTTTTTAATGTTTTAGAAAAACTATAAGCATGCTCATTTTTTGCCGCAAAATTTGAAATATTTTTTTTTAATGCTTGATTTAATGATTTTTTAAAAATTTCAGAATTATGACCTAAAATTAAGGATCCTGCACATAATGACAAATCTAAAAATTTTTTTTTCCCTACAAAAATATTTGAACCTATCCCTGAAGAAAAAAGATTTTTTCCATCACTATAACCCTCGTTCATTATATGGCTGCTTTTTAAAAACATCTTTTATACTGATTGGGGATATTTACTGGATATTTGTTGGTTTTTAATTCTTTCAGGAGCCAATATGGTGAATTTATAAATTTACGCCCATAACTTACTAAATCAGCACTTTTATGAGATATAATTTTTTCACCCTGCTTGAGATTTTTTATCATTCCCGTAGTTTTAACTAATATTTTTGCTTCTTTCTTGATCTTTTTGGCTAGAAAAACTTGATATCCATGCTTAAACTTTAAGTTTGTTTTTGGAATAATTCCCCCGCTAGTAACACAAACATAATCTAAGCCCAGCTCTTTTAATTTTTTACTTAAATAAATACAATCAGATAATTTTGATCCTTCTTTGAGCCAATCACATCCGTTAACACGAGCCCCAAGAATTTTATCCTTTGGCCAGATTTTTCTAATTCTTTTTGCTACTTCTAATAATATCTTACATCTATTTGCTAAATTTCCACCGTAATCATCTTTCCTTTTATTTGATATTGGGGAAAAAAATTGATGCAGTAAATATCCATGAGCCATGTGTATTTCTAGACAATCAAAACCAATTTTTTTTGCACGATTGGCGGCTGAACTAAAATCATTTACAATTTTGTTAATTTCATTTTTATTTATTTCCTTCGGGACAGGCCAATTCTTGTCACGTTTAATGCCACTAGGAGCAATTGTAGTCCATCCTAGTTTTTTTATTTTTAATGGAAAATTGGATTTTATCCAGGGTACCAATGCGGAACCTTTTCTTCCAGAATGAGACAGCTGAATTCCAATTTTAGTATCAGAAACATTGCGTAGATATTTTACCAGTCTACCTAGTTTAGTTGTATTTTCTTTGTTGGTTAGAGATAAATCTTGACTTGTTATCATTCCTTGTTTTGATACAGCAGTAGACTCTACCATCATTAATCCAGCTCCAACATTCATAAGTTTTTCTAAATGAGTAAAGTGCCACTTTGTAGGATTTCCATTTTTTGCAGAATACTGACACATCGGTGCAACACATACTTTATTTTTTAAAATAATTTTTCTTATTTTAATTTTTTTTAAAATTTTCATTTTTTTATAAAAATAAATTCATTCTTGGGATGAAAGATAGCTTTTGGATACGACCAATACGTTTCTAGAAAAAAAAAACTAAGAGCCTTTCCAAGCTTAGGTAAATGTGGAACACCATCGCTATCGATCATAGAATTAAGCGGCGTTGCAAACCTAATCCATTCACCTGATTTTTGGTTTGTGTATAAAAGTCTTGAATAAATTGCTATTGCCGGTGGAACTAAATACAAACCTTTCAACTTTGCTTTGTTATAAATTTCTTTAAGCATTGCTGGTTTTTTAAATCCCAGTTCTTTTACCTTAATACGGACCAGCTTAATCGGTAAATTAAAATTTTTTAAATTATACTTATATTTTTTAATGATATCTCTTATCCAAGGGCTTGTTTTAAATTTTCTATTGTTAAGAAATTTTAATCCTGGGTTCTGCAAGTTTACAAATTTGAATCTTTTAATTTCAACCCATGTTTTCTTCATATTTTTATAAAAATTGTTTAATACTGTTTTTAAATTTGTAATTAAGTTGTAAATCAAGTGGACAAATAAATCAAATATGTTACGTTCAAAAATTGAACAATTATATTAAAATCTAATGAATCCAAAAGAAACAATTGAAAAGAATCTACAACGAAGATCAAAATCAGTAGATGTTGTGGAGCTATATAAAGATCTACCAAAACCCACCTGGGTAGAGTTAAGCCTAATAGATGTTTGTAATAGAAAGTGTGAATTTTGCCCAAAATCAGATGAGGACGTTGCACCAGATACTTACAAGAGTATGAATAGGATAATTATAGATAAAATTCACGATCAATTAGCTGAAATAAAGTTTTCTGGTATCGTTTCGTTATGTGGTTATGGTGAACCACTTTTACATAAAGATATAAATTATATTGTAAAAAAACTATCCAATGTAGCAAAGGTTGAAATAATAACTAATGGAGATGTTTTAACTTCTAAAAAATTACAAGAATTATATTTATCTAATGCCAGTAAAGTTTTAGTGAGTATGTATGATGGACCTGAACAAATTGAAAAGTTTAAAGAAATAGCAAGGCAGGCAAATGTTCCAGATGAAATTTTTGTATTAAGAGACAGATGGTATGACGAACAAAATGATTTTGGAGTTAAGCTAACTAATCGTGCAGGAACTATCAAGGTAGGGAAACAAGAAGATATAAGCAAAAACAAATATTGTTACTACCCAACATATCAATTTTTAATCGACTGGAATGGAAACGTTTTTTTATGTCCACAAGATTGGCAGAGAAGGGTTACAATGGGAAATATGATGCAAGAGTCAATATCTGAAATTTGGAGTGGAAAAATATTAAGCAATTATAGAAAAAATCTCCTCTTAGGAAAAAGGTGTTCTAACCCTTGTACTAAATGTAACGCCAATGGTACTTTACTTGGCAAAAATCATGCTGAGAAATGGAAATCAATATATAAAATTTAATTTTTTTATTTGATTTGTTTTAAATAAGCCATATTTATTTAATTTTTTTTATTAAAATAAAAATCAGTGATAACCCTACTGCAATTAGCACATCGTAAATCGGTGTGGCATTAGGATAGCCATAGTTCCAGAAAATTACTAATATTAGCCAAGCACACCAGAGAGAGAGAAATTGTTTTTTATTTTTTAACATTGCTTAAATTATACATCCAAGTTCTGTACAATTTTTATTTGATTCTATCGTATTAAAATAATCAATCGACTTCAGACTGCTGGCCATTAATGATTTGTAAATATTTAAATACCCATTCAAACTATTAGATAATTCTCTGGCTTCATTTTTCATTCCTAATCTTGAAAAATTTAACAACATGACAGAATTACCATTTGGAATATTATTATCACTAATATTTATTGGTTTGTGAAAAAGATCATTTTCAGAAATTATGTTATTTTGAAATATAGATTTTTCTTTTACATAAAAAAGTTCTATGGTTTTTCTACATAAGTCTTTGGCTTTAAACATATAACTAGGTTTTAAAGTTTGATCTGAAAGATCTAATAGCATTGCGATAGCATAAGCATAATCTTCTAAAAAAACAGAAGTTTTTGAATTAGTATGATGAAGCTTTTCATCCTTAAAAAACATTTTTTCTAAGCTATTATAAAAAGTTTCTGCTATTTGCAGGTAATTATTTTTAGGTAATATTTTTTCTGCTGAAATCAAAGCACTCACCCATAGACAGTTTAGATCTAGTTGAATTTTGTTATCGAAAAATGGCTTAATTTTCTTTTTCCTTAACTCTTTTAATTTGATGACTACTGACTCTGGTGGTGCCTTAATTTCTTTTAAAATTATTTTATTTTCCCAGTTTCCTTCTCGCTCTATGTCAAAATATTGTTTAATGTCTTTAATATCCCTTAATTCATTATAATTAAATACATAATACTTTCCTTCTTCACCTTCACTGTCAGCGTCATAAGCTGACCCTAATAGATTGCTTTCACGATTTTGAAAATTGGAATGTATATACTCAATTGTTTGAATGATTTTTTTTTCAAAATAGTTATTTTTACTTATTTTAAGAAATTTAGATATTAAAAGAACAAATTGAGCATTGTCATAAAGCATTTTTTCAAAGTGTGGGATTAGCCAATTCTCATCTATAGTATATCTTGAAAGCCCTCCTTCTACATGATCGTATATTCCTTGTGAACAAAGCTGTTTTAAAATTAATTCAACAGGTTCTATATAATTTGAATTTTTTGTTTTACTAAAAAAATATAAAAGGGTGTCATAAATATTAAATATTGGAAATTTAGGAGCACCTATGTAACCTCCTTTATCTTTGTCTAAATTAACAATAATATTTTGTAAAATATTTTCTAAATCTTGGTTTAAAACTGAAGATTTTCTTAATTCTAAGCTTTTGGATATAATTGGTGATTGTCTAATAATTTCTTCACGTTGTTGACCATATGTTTCTCCCACTTTTAAAATAACTTCTTTAAAGGATGATAAGCCATGGGAAGCTATTTTAGGAAAATATGTTCCAGCCATAAAAGGTATAGCATTCTCATCAAGAAACATAGTTAACGGCCATCCTCCTCCAGACTGATTAAAAAGTTGAAAAGAACTTTGAAAAACATAGTCAATGTCAGGTCTTTCTTCTCGATCTACTTTTATATTTAAAAAATATTTATTCATAAGTTCTGCTGTTTCTTTGTCTTCAAAACTTTCGTGCGCCATAACATGACACCAATGACAACTTGCATAACCAACACTAAGAAGAATTGGAATTTTTTTTTCCTTAGCAAAATTTAATACTTCTTTTGACCACACCTGCCAATTAACTGGATTCTCTTTGTGCTGCTGAAGATAAGGACTTAAATCTTTAGATAAATTATTTTTATTTATTTTTAACATTAAGAAAATTTTTTTTTATTATAAAGGATATTAGAAGAAAAATTACAAAGAAAACTATAGGTAAATAAATTTCTTTCTCGAGAATTAAATTTATAAATCTAAAACTATCTGATTCTTTAATAAACTTATTTATCCCAGATCCAACGCTAACTAAAATAAATATACCAGGTACAAATCCTAATAGACTTGCAAAAAAATAATTTATTTTTTTCATATTAAAAATTACCGGTAAAGTATTTTGTAATGGAAAAGGAAGGCCTAAGCCTCCCGAAAGTCTAAAAATAAAAAAATAATAAAATTCATTTTTATTGAAGAGATTAATATATTTTGAAAATTTTTTTTCTAATAATTTGTTAATCAAATCTTTGAAAAAAAAATTAGCAATTGCATATAATATTAAAGAACCAAAAGAAAAAGAAACAACGGACACGAACGTTCCGATCCACTTACCAAAAAAAATTCCTGAAATTAACAAAAGAGGAGAACCAAATCCAAGTAACGCAACCCACGTTACTGAAAATATAAAGAATATTAATATATTTATGTAAAGGTTGTCTCCAATTAAACTGTCTATATTTACTTGAAGTTCCTTATAGTATGAAAAATCATTTAATCTACTAAAGTCAATTTGAAAAAAAATTAAATATAAAAATGTAAATAAAATAAGTAAATAAGAAATTCCTAAAAATAGTTTAAGTTTTTTACCCATTATTTACATGTACAATACAAGTTAATTAGATTATATAACTTTAAACATTTATGAAAAGAACTTATCAACCTAGCAATTTAGTGAGGAAAAGAAGACATGGATTTAGAGGCAGGATGGCCACTAAAAATGGTCGAAAATTAATTGCTAGAAGAAGAGCTAAAGGACGAATAACTATCTCAACTTAATTCTTAATGATTAAGCTTGAAAGTCTAAAAAAAAATAATCACTTCAAATTAGCCTTAAAAGAAAAGAAAGTTCATACCGATTTTTTCTCCATTTTCGCTGCTAAAAATTTTATTAAACAAAATAATAAAAATTTATTAAATATTAGTTTCGTAATGAAAAAGAAAATTGGTAACGCTGTGATTAGAAACAGAATAAGACGTAAATTAAAAGCTATAGTACACAGTCTTTTAAAGATAAAGGGTGCAATTAATTCTAATTATACTTATATAGTTTTTGGTAAATCGAAAGCCTATGAAAAAGACCATAAAATTTTATTTTCAACAATGCAAAAAAGCTTTGAAAAGTTTTGAATCCGTGATTTCAAATATTTTAATTTTTATAATTTTGCTATCAGTAAAATTTTATAATTTTTTTATTTCTCCTTTGCTGAGTGTGAGATGTAGATTTCTACCTACGTGCTCAGAATATTGTAGTGATTCACTTAAAGAACACGGTTTAATAAAGGGCGGTGCATACAGTGTGAAAAGAATTTTACGTTGTCACCCCATAAAAATTCTAGGTGGTTCGGACGGTATAGATTTAGTTCCTGTAAAAAATTATAAATCAAAGGAATTAGACTAAATGGAAAATAAAAATGTATTCATAGCTATAGCACTATCTATGTCTGTGCTACTTTTCTGGTCAGCTTTTGTTGATTCTCCTCAGCCTATTGATAGGCAAAATCAAAAAAAATCAAATACTCAGCTAGAAAATAAAATGACTGATAACGGTATTGTTCCAAATATTGTCGAGACAATAGTTAAAACAAATATTTCGAGAGAAGACTCTCTAAAAAAAACAAATAGGGTTTTATTAGAGAATAAAAAAATAAAAGGCTCTATCTCACTTGTGGGCGCGACAATAGATGATTTATCTTTTAAGAATTACAAAGTAAATATTAAATCAAATGATATTGTTCAATTTTTAAATCCTAAAGAAACAAAAAATGCATATTTTGCTGAAACAGGCTGGGCGAGCATAGGAAATAAGATTAAAGTCCCAACAAACAAAAGTACTTGGAGTGTTATAGGTAATAAGATTTTATCTGTAAATAATCCTGTAACCTTAGAGTGGAATAATGGTTCAAATCTTATATTTAGAAAAAAGATAGAAATAGACGACAATTATCTTTTTAAAATTAATCAAGAGGTAAAAAACAATTCTTCAGAACAGGTTGAATTGTATCCTTATGCTCAGTTAACAAGAAAAAACATACCTGAAGATTTAAAAGGTTTTTATATTTTGCACGAAGGTTTTATCGCTGTTCTAAACGATGAACTTAAAGAAGATGATTATGATGACATTGAAGAAAAAAAAATAGTACGAGATGCTAACAAAGGATGGATAGGTATTACAGATAAATATTGGATGACCGCTTTGATTCCTGAAGCAGGTGAAAAATTTAAGTCTACTTTTTTATATCAGGACTCCTATAAAGCTAATTTTCTATTAAATAATCCAAAAGTTATCGCGCCTTCTTCACAAGCAAATAATGAAATTAAAATTTTTGTAGCAGCTAAAGAAGTTCAAACTATTGATGCGTATGCGGAAAAAGAAAATATAGAAAAGTTAGATTTGATTATTGACTGGGGTTGGTTTTATTTTTTTACAAAACCTCTTTTTTTTGCAGTTGACTATTTATTTAAACTTACAGGCAACTTTGGAATTGCTATCGTTCTTATTACAGTAATGATTAGATTGGTTTTCTTTCCTCTTGCTAATTACTCTTTTAAATCAATGGCAAAAATGAAGGCCTTACAGCCCGAGATGGCAAGACTTAAAGATTTACACAAGGATGATAAGACTAAACTTCAACAAGCTATAATGGCACTTTACAAAAAAGAGCAGATTAACCCTGCTTCTGGCTGTTTGCCAGTTTTAATACAAATTCCATTTTTCTTCGCAATTTATAAAATGCTTTTTATTTCACTGGAAATGAGGCACCAGCCCTTCTTTGGTTGGATAAAAGATTTATCAGCGTCGGATCCCACTACAATATTTAATCTTTTTGGCTTACTACCTTTCACTCCACCTAGTTTTTTAATAATAGGTATTTGGCCAATTTTAATGGGCCTAACAATGTTTATTCAACAAAAATTAAATCCTGCTCCAACCGACCCCATACAAGCTAAAATATTTATGTTTTTTCCGCTATTCCTTACAGTAATACTAGCTTCCTTCCCGTCAGGATTGGTTGTGTACTGGACAGTCAACAACATTTTAACTATCGCTCAGCAATGGTTCATAATGAAAAGAACAACAGTTAAAACAAATTAAATGGGTCCAAGAGAAGAAAACCTAGAAAATTTGAAAGAGTTTTGGCCGGAAAATGCGCCTAATATTTCTCAGGTTTCTAAGTACGTAAATAAATATAAAAAAGAAAAAATAGTAATAAAGTGTGGGGGGAAAGTTTTAATAGATCCTGATTTATTCAACAAATTTATAGAAGATATAGCTGTACTTTACAAACTAGGAATAACTGTAATTGTTGTTCACGGAGGTGGTCCTAGAATAAAAATAGAACTCGCAAAATTAAATATCGAGAGTCAATTTATTAAGGGCCTAAGAGTTACCGACAAACAAACTATGGTAGTTGTAGAAAAAGCTCTAGTGAACTTTAATTCTGAAATTATAGAAAAATTGAAGAAAAAAGAATGTGGAGCAGGTGGATTAAACGTCAGCCAGAACAACATTTTTATAGTAGAACAAGAAAGCAGGGATCTTGGTTTTGTAGGAAGGCCAAAAAAAATATTAAATGAAAAAATTCAAGTCATCTTAGATCAAAAACAAATACCTGTAATTTCTCCAATGGGTAAAGATGGAGAGGGAGAAAAATACAATATTAACGCAGATACAGCAGCTGCAGCTATAGCAAAAAGTTTAAAATCTAGAAGATTATTGTTAATGACAGATGTTGCGGGTGTTTATGATGAAAATAAAAAATTAATTAATGAAATTAAACCTGCGGAAGCAAAAGTCTTGATTGACAAAAAAATAGTTGAGGGTGGAATGATACCTAAGCTTTTAAACTCAATTGATGCTATTGAAAATGGAGTTAAGGGTGTTGTTATTATTGATGGTAGAAAACTTCATTCTATTTTATATGAAATTTTTTCTGATGAAGGTTCTGGAACACTTATAAGAAAATGAAAGAATTAAAAAAAATAAAATATTGGCTCTTCGACCTTGATAATACTTTGTACTCAGGTGATACAAAAGTTTTTGATCAAGTGGATAAGAAAATGACTTTTTTTATATCTGATAAGCTTAATGTAACTGTAGAAGAAGCAAAAAAAATTCAAAAAAATTACTTTCATGAATACAATACTACGCTTAATGGAATGATTAAAAATCACAAAATTGACGCTCAAGAGTTTTTAGATTTTGTTCATGATGTAGATTTAGAGTTTTTAAAAGAAGATACAAAACTTCAAAATGAATTAACTAATTTAAAAGGTAAAAAATTTATATTTACTAACGGGTCAAAAGCTCATGCTGCCAATGTTACCAAAAGAATTGGTATTCAAAATCTTTTTAATGGAGTGTTTGATATAGTAGATGCTAATTTTGTGCCAAAACCCTCAATTGCACCGTATAAAAAGATTATCGAAAAATATAGAATAGATCCTGAATATTGTATATTCATTGAAGATATAGCTAGAAATTTAAGACCTGCTAATAAATTAGGAATGAAAACAGCTTGGGTTATAAACAACGAACCTTGGGCAGCTGAATTTTCTAATGAAAGTTTTATAGACTATAAAATCGATAACTTGTCAGAATTTTTAAGGAGCATAAATGAACAAAAATGAGTTAGAAACAATAATAAATCAAGCTTGGGATAAAAAAGAAGAAGTAAATAAAAATTCTGATAAAAAAATAATCGATGCAATTAATCAGACTGTAAGTGATTTAGATTCAGGTGTAGCAAGAGTTGCTGAAAAAATTGATGGCAAATGGGTTACGCATCAGCATTTAAAAAAAGCAATCATGCTAAGTTTCAGAATTTATGACATGGTAGCTTTAAGCGGGCCTTATAGTAGTTGGTATGACAAATCTCATTTAATAAAAGGGAAAACTGCTGGATGGTCTACAGAAGACCATGTTAAAGCAGGTTTTAGAATGGTCCCTAATTCGCCAGTAAGAAAAGGATCCTTTATTGGAAAGAACGTTGTTTTAATGCCATGTTTTATAAATATTGGAGCCTATATAGACAAAGGAACAATGATGGACACTTTTTCTAGAGCGGGCAGTTGCTGTCAAATAGGAAAAGATTGTCATATCTCAGCGGGTTCTGGTGTTGGCGGAGTTTTAGAGCCAGCTCAGGCATTACCAACTATTATCGAAGATAATGTTTTTCTTGGAGCAATGTCTGAAGTTGTCGAAGGGGTAATCGTTGGCAAAGGATCTGTGATTAGTATGGGAATGTGTATTGGTCAATCTACAAAAATTGTAAATAGACAAACTGGTGAGGTTATTTATGGAGAGATACCTCCCTACTCGGTAGTTGTACCAGGTACCATGCCAGATAAAAAAAATCCTAACGCGCCATCGTTAAGTTGCGCGGTTATAATCAAGCAAGTTGATGAAAAAACTAGAAGTAAAACTTCTATTAACGATTTATTGAGAGAATAATGAAAAACTTTGATGAATTACAATTATCAAAAGATTTAATTAGATTTCCGAGTGTTACTCCAATTGATGCTGGTGCTATAAATTATTTATCAAAAAAATTAAAACAATTAGGGTTTAATTGTAAAATTTTAGAATTTAAAGATAAAAAAAATCCAACTATTAAAAATCTTTACGCAAGATTAGGAAATAAACAACCGAATTTATGTTACGCAGGTCATACGGATGTTGTTCCCCCAGGAAACATAAAAGACTGGACTATCAACCCCTTTAAGCCAATTGTAAAAAACAATTATTTAATAGGCAGAGGAGCAAATGATATGAAAAGTTCTATTGCATGTTTTTTGTCAGCAGTGAGTAGCTTTTTAAAAAATAAGAAAAAAATTAACGGATCTATAAGTTTTTTAATAACAGGTGATGAAGAAGCTCAAGCTATTAATGGTACCAAAAAAGTAGTTGATTATTTAATTAAAAAAAAAGAAAAAATAGATTTTTGTATTGTTGGGGAGCCAACTAATCCTAAAAAGTTGGGAGAAATGATTAAAATAGGAAGAAGGGGAAGTCTATCATGCAATCTAGAAGTTCGAGGGAGTCAGGGTCACGTTGCCTACCCACATCTTTCAAAAAATCCAATTAATAGTTTGATTGCTATATGTAAAAAACTTAAAGAAAAAAAACTAGATAAAGGTAATAAACATTTCCAACCATCGAATTTAGAATTTACGGGGATATATGTTGATAATAAAGTACACAACTTAATACCCGAAAGAGCTAAAATGCAATTTAATATTAGATATAATAATTTTCACACAGCCACTAGTTTAAAAAAAATGATCAGTTCTACTGTAAATTCAATCTGTAAAAAAAATAAAATAAAATTTAAAATTGAATACTTAACTTCAGGAGATTCTTTCCTAACTAAACCTGGAACTACTATTCAAATGGCAAAAAAAATTATTAAAAAAATTACAAAAACAAATACTGTTTTTTCTACAACAGGCGGAACTTCAGATGCAAGATTCATAAAAAAAATTGCTCCTTGTTTAGAATTTGGCTTAGTTAATAAAACGATGCATAAAGTTGATGAATGTGTTTCTTTGACTGATCTAAAACAATTAACAAAAATTTATAATAAGATTTTAATTGAATATTTTAAGTGAAATTATTTAACAAAAAGAAGCGGGAAAAAGAACCTAAGGTATCTATAATTTTACCAAATTTTAATAATAAACCTTAAATAAATATAATCCGTGTGCTGGTGCTGGAGGTGCACAATTAGCTCTTGTTTTGGATTTAATAATATATTCAAATTTTTTTAAATTCCACTTACCTTCTCCAACGAACTTTAGGCATCCTACCATTGACCTAACTTGCTGCTGCAAAAAAGATTTTGATTTAAATATTATAATTATTTTAGTTTTTAATTTTTTTACCGTGGCCTCCTCTAGTGTTTTGATAGGTGATTTAGAATTGCACGAAGAGGCTCTGAAAGTTGAAAAATCTTTATTGCCTTCCAATAACTTAGCTGCTTTTCTCATGAGATTAAAATTTAACAATGATTTTATATGCCATGCTTTATTGTATTCTAAAGACAGAGGTGCAGTACGATTGATAATTACGTATTTATATTCTCTTTTTTTTGCACTAAATCTTGCGTGAAATCCTAATTTTTTTTTATTTATTTTTAAAATAGATATTTTTTTTTTTTTTAAAAAAAAATTTTCTGAGTTTAAAAAAATAAATTTTTCCCCTTTTTTATTTTTTTAAAAGAAATGAACATATTTCC
>Ga0115004_10000489_pt1 | contig 30196 bp, 29 predicted proteins | sample ArcticOcean_MG_C_10_FD_88737 | JGI IMG/M metagenome (GOLD analysis project Ga0115004, IMG submission 88737) | Marine microbial communities from western Arctic Ocean - ArcticOcean_MG_CB11_90 | ecosystem: Environmental > Aquatic > Marine > Oceanic | place: Arctic Ocean: Canada Basin | collected... | reverse complement strand
AGACAATCTTCCTTTTGATAATAACTTTTTTGATTATTTATTGACTTGGAATAGTTGTTATTATATGACAGCTGCTCGTGAGTTAGATTTCTCAAACCATATTAGTGAGATGGCTAGAGTCTTGAAGAAAGACGGTTGGTTAATAGCGTCGCTACCAAAGAAAACATCATTTATATTTAAAGATAGCTTACCTTCCGAAACTTCAGGCTTTCAGGTAATTGCCAATGATCCATATAATGTTAGAAATGGTGAAATTTTGAAATGTTTTAATTCTAAAGAAGAGTTAGAGGGCGAGTTTGATAAGGAGTTTCATTCATTTTCTCATGCCGATATTGACATGAGCTGGTTTGGCTTAGATTACCACTGGCATATCTTTGTTGCACAAAAAAAATAAAAATTAAATTATGAATATCGGAAAGGAAATGTATGAATGGGCATCTGATCTTTTTCCAATATGTAGAAGCATTACAGGGGATGGTGTAAGAGAAACATTAAATTATGTAAATAATGTTCTTCCTGATCTTGTAATCCATGAGGTTAAGTCAGGTACTAAGGTCTTTGACTGGAAGGTTCCAAAGGAGTGGTCTATAAGAGAGGCTTGGATAAAAGATGAAAACGGTAAGACAATTGTTGATTTCACTAAAAATAATCTTCATTTAGTTGGTTACTCTCACCCAATCGATAAATGGGTAAACTTAGAGCAACTTCAGGAAGTATTGCATTCTCTTCCAAATAAACCTAACGCAATTCCCTATGTTACCTCTTATTACAAAGAGTATTCCGGTTTCTGCATTACAGAAAATGATAGAAAAAAATTAAAAAATATCAAATATCATCTATATATTGATTCAAGCATTAAAGATGGAAACTTAAACTATGGCGAATTAATAGTCCCAGGAAAGTCTAAGCAAGAGATTTTTATTTCAACCTATATATGCCATCCATCAATGGCAAATAATGAAATCTCTGGACCCGTTGTTTCTATGGCTATTGCTAAATTAATCACGTCAATTCCTAATAATAAATACACATATAGATTTATATTTATTCCTGAGACCATTGGTTCTATTACATATTTAAGTAAAAATTATAAAATCTTAAAAGAGAATGTTTATGCTGGTTTTAATATAAGCTGTGTTGGTGATAATAGAGCTCACTCTTTTCTGCCTTCAAGAAATGGTAAAACTATCTCAGATAGAGCTGCAAAACATGTTCTAAAATACAATACAAAAAGCTTTATAGAATATACTTGGTTGGATAGAGGCAGTGACGAAAGGCAGTATTGCGCTCCTGGTATTGATTTACCAATTGCATCAATAATGAGGACTAAGTACGGTGAATATCCTGAGTATCATACATCTGATGATAATATGTCATTAATATCGCCTAGTGGGCTTCAGGGGGCGTATGAAAATATTGCTTTATCGATTGAATTGATTGAAAAAAATAATTTTTATATTTCTACTGTGCTTTGTGAGCCCATGCTTGGACCAAGGGGTTTGTATGATATTGGGTCTAATGATAAATCTAGTCCATTAGTAAATTTTCTATCATATGCTGATGGAAAAAAAGATCTAATAGATATTGCAGAAATATTAGATATTCCAGCATGGGACTTATTTGAAATTGTAGATAAGCTTATGGAAAATAAATTAATAAAGACGAACATTATTTAATTAATTGTGAATACCAGATCTTTCTTAAGCACAATCAGGCTAATGATTCAAAATGGGGGATACAATTCATATTTTTTAGTTGGCCCTCCCTTACCTGTTGAAACAGTAAGAAGAATTTATTATGAAACCAATCAAGATTTTTTACTAGGATGGGACTTATTCTATTTAAATTTAACTTTAGAAAATAAGAAATTCCTAAAATTAAATAAATGTATATTATTCTTATATGAGTATGCAAGGCATGTATACACAATAGTTAAAGATCCAAACTGGGTCTACGATATATCATTTGATAAAAATATAGAAACCTATGAAGTTTTCTTTAGAAATAATACTAGAAGAGATCAGCAGCCATTTTGCGGATATGATGGCTTAGACATATATACATCAAAAAAAAGTGATATCTGTAATTCCATCAAGGCAATTTTGCCATGTCTTACCTTCAAAGAAATTTTTAGAAAGAAAATGATGTGGCATGTTGGAAAATTTAAAAACTGCGACCTTCCAAGTGAAATAATTTTAGAAGAATGTAGATCTATAGAATATAGATCGCTATATTATTTTGCTAAAAAGAGAGATGTCGATATTAAGATTTCATGGAGAAATGCATCAACGTATTTGTACACTAAGGATGAATTAAAAGATAATAAAAATTTAGATATGCCTGTTCCCTTGCTAAGACCAGAATTCATCGATAATAATGTGACAAATTTAAAAGATATTATTACTTTAGAAGATGATATCCTAATTATTGTTCCCTCAATGTTTAAGACGGAAGACATTGTCTCTTGGGTTTTAAATGCTGTTGACGTAATAAAAGCAAATAATTACTATTTCTCTATTCATCCATCCTCAGGTCACTTAATCGAACCTATAAACAAATTAAATTTAGGTAAAATAGATTATGAAAAGGATAGATACTTTAATAAATATAAATTTATTACTGGAACCTACTCAACCCTTATTCAAAATGCATCAAATAACGGGATAATAATTTATCCTTTAGCTTTTGATCAACATGAATTAGAATATATGGATTCCATGATGTCCAATGTAACTATTTATAATGCATTAAAATTTAAAAAGAACATTAAAAAAAATAATTGAAAATTACTACATCATGACAGCAAAATACCTTATACGAATGGATGATGCATGCGCAACCATGGATAGTAAAAAATGGAAGTTTTTAGAAGATCTTTTTGATGAATTTTCAATAAAACCAATTGTCGCCGTAGTTCCTAACAATACCGATGAATATCTTAAGTGTCAAGACGACGATCCGGAATTTTGGAATAAAGTATTGTCATGGCAGTCAAAGGGCTGGTCTATAGCAATGCATGGATATAAGCATGATATGCACTATACAGATGCTAAATTAGTTTTACCATTTTATAAAAGAAGCGAGTTTGCTGGCTTGAGTTATGAAGAGCAAGCAATCAAAATTAAAAAAAGTTATCAGATCTTTCGTAATTTCAATATTGAACCAATTATATGGATAGCTCCAGCTCATTGTTTTGATAGAAAAACTCTTCAAGCTATACAAGATGAAACACCCATTAGAGTTATAAGCGATGGGATTGCTTTTAATCAGTATTATGAAGATAGTTTTTATTGGCTGCCTCAGCAACTATGGCATTTTAAAGAAAAAAATTCTGGCTTATGGACAATTTGCCTGCATCCCAATGAAATGAGTGTTGAGGACTTGGAATCTTTTCGGGAAACATTGTCACTATATGCAGATAGAGTTGTGCCCTATGACAATATAATTTTACAAAAAAAGGATAAAAGTATCTTTGATATTTTTTTTAATTTTTATTTTTGGAGAAGATATAAGTTACAAAATATTTTGTATAAAATTAAATCTTTATTAAGCAATGCATAAAAAACTACTTACACTTGACATGTCTTTTACATATCAAATGATTAAAGAAAGACAATTAAATACTGCATTAATTTCTAGAAATCTTGATAATTATTTCTCTAAGGTTATATCTGTACATCCTTTATCTAGTTTGTTTGACGATTCTTCGGAAAGATATGGTCTGCCTAGGGTTATCAATGTATCTTCAGAACATATTTTTATTGAGGGCAAAGTTGGCATTACAAAGTGGTTAAGTTGGATTCCTCCTATTAATTTAATTTTGGCGCAAACAATTTTAATATTTAAGCTGATTACTATTTCTAGAAATGAAGAAGTATCAGTTATCAAGATAGGAGACCCTTACTATTTAGGCATTATGGGATTAATACTTAAATTATTTCTTAAACTGCCCTTAGTTATAAGGGTCTGCTTTAGGTATGATGAAATCTATAAAAAGACTGGAAGAGCAGTCATGCCAAAACTCTTTAGATATAGATGGATTGAGAAAAAGGTAGAGAAATTTGTATTTAAGAAGTGTGATCTCATAGCAGGCGCAAATGAGGATAATATGAACTATGGAATTGAAAATGGCGCACCGAAAGAAAAATGCACCATTTTTAGATATGGAAATTTACTAGACTCATTGCATTGGGTTCATCCAGATGAAAGGCCAGATGTGACAAATGAATTAGATGAATTAGGACTAACTAATAAAAAATTTATATCCACTATAGCTAGACTAGAGCCAATGAAATATGTGGAGCATGTTATTTTTACCGTAGAAGAGTTAAGAAAAAGAAATAATGATATTTATGGTTTAATTATAGGTGATGGAAGTCTACGAGAAGACTTTGAGAAATTAGTTGATTCAAAAGGAATATCTAACTTTATAAAGTTTGCAGGAAATTGTAAACAAGAATGGATAGCAAATATTCTCCCTCATTCCTCTTTGATTCTGTCCCCGCATATGGGAAGGGCATTAACTGAAGCTGCTCTTTCCGGTATTCCAATAGTTGGTTATGACTACGACTGGCAGCGTGAAGTGATTATAAATAATAAGACTGGGTACTTAGTTGATCATGAGGACTGGTTGGCAATGGCCAATGCAGCAGAAGATTTATTAAATAATAAGATTAAGTCAAAAGAACTAGGAAAAAATGCAAGAAAACATATAGTTAAGATGATGAGTCCAGATATTCTAAACTCCCATGAAAAAAAATACTACGACACCTTGTTAAGTAATACTTAAACCCTTATTGATTACATTATTGATATAATGTGTAAAAATGGAAAAAAATGAGTTCTACCACTTCTTTAAAAATACTTTATAAAAAAACTATACCTTATATTTGGGGATACCAATATTTCTGTAGTTTATTAAAGTTTGTTTTCACTAAATTTTTATCTTCTAATTGGCATACAAGATTGCCAGTAAAGCCTGGGCAATTAATTAAAGCTAATCTTAGTTTTGGCACAGTTATCCTGACTAAGCCTGAAAGATGCAGCATAGCAAAAAAATTATACTGGACAAATGGAGAGATTGAGCCAGTTGAAGACAGAAATGCTCTTGAATACTTTATTGAATTATCAAGAAACTCAGATTTTGTTTTAGATATAGGATCTAATTCAGGAATTTTCTCGTTAGCCTCAGCTTCAGCAAATCCCAGGGCAAAGGTATTTGCTTTCGACATTCTGCCAGAAGCATTTCATATACTTATAGACAACTTAATTATCAACGATCTGACTAGTATCGTCACCCCGTATTTAATAGGGGTTGGCAAAACATCAAAATTTAAAGCCCCATTTAAAAATATAACAAGTGAGATGCCTACTAGTTTAAAGTTAGATGAGAATTATGATGACGGTCTTTCTGTAAATATTGAAATAAAAACTTTAGATAACATATTTAAAGATAATAATATCATTGGACAAGCATGTATTAAAATAGATGTTGAGGGCTTCGAAGGTGATATTTTTAAGAACTCTGACAATGTCTTAGAGGTTCATAGACCATATTTTTTATGTGAAGTACTTCCAAGTTCTCTAGATTACAATGATTATGATAAATTATTTATTAAGAATAAATATAATAAGTTCTTAATTACAGATTCCGGCTTAATTCAATATGAGGAAATAAAGCCAAATCGCCGTTTTAAGGATTGGCTTTTTATTCCTATCGAGAAATCTGAAATAGTAAGATTTTTTTTATCAGATAAATGAAGAAAGTCAGTATACTTTTAAGTGGCCTTCGTTTTGGTGGAGCTGAAAAAGTAAGCCTTAATCTAGCGCAAGCTTTTCAAAATAAAGGCTATGTTGTAGACATTTTAGTACTTAAAAAAACAGGAGAATTAATAGAGTTAGCTGAAAAAAATTTTAATTTAATAGATTTGAATTGTGATAAAACTTATAAATTACCATTTAAATTAGTAAGATATATTTTTAAGTCATCCCCAACTGCTCTTATTTCAACATTTTGGAAATTAAGCCTGATATCATGCGTTGCAAGGGTGGTGAGACCGTCAATGTATTTATTCTGTGTCGAACATACAACCCCTAGCAAAGCTTCTTTTATCCCTACTTACCTGTTCTATATAACTTCGAGTATTTTCTATCAATTCTCATCAAAAGTTATATGCGTATCATCAGGCGTATTGGATGATGTTAAAAATCATACGTTCGGCTTAAACAATAAACTAAAGGTTATATTTAATCCTGTTTATCCTCCAAATAAACTAACTATTGGAGACAACTCTTCAAATACTAAATTAGTTTGGTGCGGAAGGCTAGATGAGCCTAAAAATCCTAAACTAATGATTGAATCTTTTGAGGCTATTAATAGAGAGCATGGATTGACTTTAACTTTTATCGGAGAGGGACCATATTTAAGTGAATTAAAAAGCTTAACTAAATTTAGGAAGTTAGATCATTTAGTAAATTTTGAAGGGTATATCGAAGATGCTTATTCAAAGATAGGCGAGCATGATATTTTGATTCTAACTTCAGATAGAGAAGGCCTTCCAACTGTGCTCATTGAAGCTCTGCACTGTGGACTGTATATAATTTCAACCGATTGTAGTCTTGGAATACATGATATCATTGATCACGGTGTTAATGGTTTGGTGGTTCCGTGTAATAATAAATTGTTATTAAAAGAAGCCATAACTAATAGTATTAATATTAATCAAAAAAGATCATTTCAATCAGGTACAGCTAAGAAATTTTTACCAGAATTTGTTATAAAAGAGTATCTTCTATTAATGACACCTTAATTTATTTGGAGTATTACGTGGACATTGAAAAAAATATAAAACTTCACAACAAGATAGCAAAGAAATACGAAAAAACCCACGGAGAAATATATAATAATATTGAGCAATCAAGACTGGTAGTTGACTTGCACCAATCTTTGTCTTTTGTGAAAAAAGAACAAGTAACTGCTCTCGACTTAGGTTGCGGAGCTGGTAACTTAACAAACCACCTTCTAAACATGGGTTGTAACGTTATTGCTGCAGATGTCTCAACAGGCTTTCTTAGGCTTGTTGAAAAAAAGTTTCAAGGTAGAAATGTATCAACTTTTGAATTGAATGGAAAAGACCTTAAAGGTATCGAAGATAATACAATAGATTTTATTGCAACATATTCTGTTCTGCATCACATTCCAGATTATATAAAAACTATTAAAGAGATGTGCAGGATTTGTAGTCCAGGAGGCGTAATATATATAGATCATGAACAAAATAATGAGTATTGGTCTGATAACTAAGAATATAAAGAATTTCAGTCTATTGTAAACAAGCTTAATCTCAGCAAATTCTTTGTTTTATCTAATTATATTGGAAAAATTAAAAGGATATTTAATCCAAAATACGCCAATGAAGGCGATATTCATGTTTGGCCAGATGACCATATAGAATGGGACTTAATTGATGATGTCATTGCAGCTGCAGGCTTTAAAAAAATTCTTCAAAATGACTTTCTCTTATATAATAATAATTATAAAAAGGAAGTCTATGATAAATATAAAGATAAATGTACAGATATGAGAGTTGCTGCGTATAGAAAGAATTTTTAAAAAATTAATTATATTTTGAAAAAAGTAATACATCTTATTCCATTTGATGGAATCGGCGGGGTAGAATCTGCTGCAAATACTATGAAAGATATCCATAGTGATGGAATAGATTTTGCTCTCATGTATATTTTTAAAAAACAGTCAAAAAAATGGAATTATTTAAGCTCTTTAAGTTTAATTAGAATTTTGTTTTGCATTTATAAGCTTTTTTTAAATAAACCTGATTTAATAATTGTGTCTCTTTGGAGGTCATGCATACCTGCAATTGTCTTTAAATTAATAAGCCCTAAAACTAAAGTTATATTATTTCTTCATTACCCCCACCATTATCATTTTATTGATATGCTACTCACAAAATTTATGGCTATGATTTGTCAAGGAATCTGGGCTGATTCTCAGGACACTCTCAACTCAAGACTCCCGCATTTTGCAAAAAATAAATCCGATGTAATTTCTTTAGTTGCTAGGAAGTTAAATTCTTTAGATCATGATGATGTTAGCCCAAACTTTATTTTTTGGGGAAGACTGCATGAGCAAAAATGTATTGATAGAGCGATAGATATTTTTGCCCAAATTCAATTAGTATATAAAAAAGCAACCTATACTATTATAGGTCCAGACGGGGGTGAGCTTTCTAAATTAAAGAAACAAGTGCATAGTAAGGGTATTGTTGATAATGTAAATTTTACAGGCGCTAAGGATATTCAATCTATTATAAACTTATCTCGAAATTCATCATTCTATCTTCAAACAAGTAATCTTGAGGGAATGGCAATGTCTGTGGTTGAAGCAATGCAGTTAGGATTGGTTCCTATTGTCACGCCAGTAGGGGAAATAAAAAACTATTGTGATTCTAAGAATTCTATCTTAATTTATGAGAATCAAGCTGCTATTTCTAATATTTTTAATTTAATTGAGAATAATAACCAATATAATAATCTTAAAAAAAATGCTATAAATAGGTGGAAAGATCATGAAATATATTCTGATTCATTCTTAAAGGCATCAAAAAGAATACTTAATTTAAGTAATTAAATTAGATATAAAGGATTAAATAATATATAAATATGTGTGGAATTACAGGCTTCGTCTCTAAATTCGATCTACCAAAAGATAATCTTTCAAAAATAATTAATAATATGTCTTTAACTCTTTTGCATAGAGGTCCGGATGATTCAGGCTTTTGGGTTGACGAAGAAAATCAAATAGGTCTGGGACATACAAGGTTATCAATACTCGATTTATCATCTGCAGGTCATCAGCCAATGATTTCCTCAAGTAATAGATATGTCATTACTTATAATGGGGAGATTTATAATCACGCCAATTTACGAAAGGAAATTGGCGAATCTAGGAAAGCTAGAAAATTAAATCTTTCATGGGAGGGCCATTCTGACACTGAAACACTTTTGATGTGTATTGAGGAATGGGGCTTTGAACAAACTATTTCAAAGCTAGTTGGAATGTTTTCAATATGTTTGTTTGATAAGTTTTCTAGGACTCTTTATCTTGCAAGAGATCGTATGGGTGAAAAGCCCTTGTATTATGGTTATGTAGATAGTAGTTTTGTTTTCTCATCAGAGCTCAAGTCTCTTAAAGAATTCCCAAATTTTAATAATGATATAAGTAGAAATGCATTAAAAAAATATTTTCAGCTTATGTACATACCATGCCCATACAGCATATATGAAAACATATTTAAATTAGAGCCTGGCCATTTCATTTCTATTTCAATAGATGACGTTCTTAGTGCAGAAACTCTTAAAAAAAAAATTAAACCATATTGGGATCTTAAGGATTATGTAATTGAAAATAATAAAACATCTAAAGATTATTCTAGTGATGAAAAGTATTTAATTGAATTAGAGGATCATTTAGAAGAAGCGATTAAGAGCCAATCAATCGCTGATGTCTCTTTGGGAGCCTTCCTCAGTGGAGGTATCGACTCATCCTTAATTACCTCTTTAATGCAAAAAAATTCATCTGACCCAGTTAAAACTTTCACTGTTGGATTTGAAGAAGCTGCCTTTGATGAATCTTCTTTTGCAAAAGATATTGCAACTCATCTTGGTACAGATCACTCTGAATTATTTGTTTCAAGTAAGGAAGCTAGAGAAGTAATTCCTAATTTACCACATATCTATGATGAGCCATTTGCTGATTCATCACAAATACCCACTTATCTTGTTTGTGCTGCAGCAAGCTCTAAGGTAAAGGTAGCTCTTTCCGGCGATGCCGGTGATGAATTATTTGGTGGTTATAACAGATACTTTTGGGGGCCAAAGCTTTGGAATAAAGTATCATGGGCCCCGTTTCAACTAAGAAATTTTCTTGGATACTCGATTGATTCAATTCCTTCATATGGGTGGAATGCGCTTGAAAAAAGTCTTAATACTCTTAGCGGAAGAAATATTAATAAAATTGGTAATAAAGTCAGTAAACTCAGCAAAGGAATGAGGGTCGCAAGAAACATAAATGACTTATATATTAGTCTTATTTCAGAATGGAATGACCCCGATGATATTGTTATTGATGATTTTAATTCAAGTAATGAATTTTTTAGTGTTCTTAACACTGATGGGCCATATAAAAATAGCAGTCTTAATATGATGTATAAAGATTCACTAACCTATCTTCCAGATGATATTCTTTGCAAAGTTGATAGGGCTGCGATGGCTAATAGTCTTGAAACCCGAGTACCTTTTCTTGATCATAGGGTAGTAGAGTTTGCAATGAAAATGCCACTAAATATGAAGATTAGAGACGGTAGGGGAAAATGGGCATTGAGACAAATCTTATATAAATACGTTCCACAGAGTATGCTTGATAGACCTAAAACAGGATTTAGCATTCCAGTTGGAGAATGGTTGAGAGGGCCGCTTAAAGATTGGGCTGAGGACCTTATGGATGAAGAGAAGCTTATTAAACAAGGTTTTTTAAATCATACAACCGTAAGGCAGGCTTGGATTCTTCATTTAAGTGGTAAGAATGATTATACTTCTCGTATATGGAGTGTTTTGATGTTTCAATCTTGGCTTGACTTAAATTCCTAAAAAATGATTACCTATTGGCTTTATTTTTTATTCCCTGCCGTTCTTTCTCTTGCGGGTAAGGCAAGAATTCCTAATGAAGTAACTAAATATCAGTATTTAAATATTAAGGCTCTTTGGTGGCTTTACATACTAGCATTAACTATATTAATTGGATTTCGTTTTGAGGTTGGCGGCGATTGGGAAAACTATATCAGAATATTCTCTGGCTCTGATAGTATTAATGATATCTCAGATATCTCTTTATCTGGAGATCCAGGATACCAATTATTAAATTATCTTTCAGCAACCATGGGTTTGGGTATCTATGGTGTGAATTTGATATGTGCTTTTGTTTTTTCTTCAGGCTTAGCTTTATTTTGTAGAAACCTTCCTAGACCATTGCTGGCATTAGCAGTTTCTATACCTTACCTTGTAATAGTTGTTTCTATGGGTTACTCAAGACAGGCTGTGGCATTAGGCTTGGCGATGATAGGTTTAGTTTTCCTTGGAAGGGGAAGGCGATTAAGTTTTATTTTTTGGATTCTTATAGCAACAACAATGCATAAATCTGCAATTTTATTACTCCCTATTGCTGTTCTTGCTTCCACTAAAAATAAATTACTAGGAATTTTTTGGATTGCCATAGTTTCTCTTACATTTTTTATTGTATTTCTTGCAGACTCTGTAGCAACATTATATGGAAACTATACTAACTTTGAAGATGCGGCGAGTCAGTCTGATGGGGCTTTTATAAGACTGGCAATGAATATCGTACCTTCCATATTGTTTCTATTTTTTTATAAAAGATTTCGTATACCCAATATTGAAAAATCTCTTTGGAAATGGTTCGCAAGAATATCAATTTTCTTGATGATACTCTTCTTTTTAACCCCAGCATCTTCAGCAATTGATAGAGTTGCCCTCTATATGATTCCTCTTCAATTGGTTGTTTTTTCTTATTTGCCTGATCTATTTGGGAATAAAAATGCAATTCATAGATGGATTATTATCATAATTATTTCTTATTATGCACTTGTTCAATTTGTATGGTTAAACTTCGCAACCCATGCCCATTACTGGTTGCCATATAAAAATGTAATTTTTCATTGGTGATCTATTTGAAAACAATAACCTTGTCAGCAAACACCTCTTGGTATCTATTTAATTTTCGAAAATCAACAATACTTCGCTTTATAGAAGAGGGTTACAGGGTTATATGCATTTCACCAAAAGACGAATATAGTAAAGATTTAAAAGAATTAGGCTGTGATTACATTGAATTAAATATGAGTAATAAAGGCATCAACCCGTTTAAAGATTTAAAAATTATTTTTAGTTTATTAATCATTTATCTTAAGTTTAGACCAGAGGCATCTTTTCACTTTACTATAAAAAATAATATATATGGTACATGGGCTGCATTTATATCTAGAACCCCAGCTATTAATAATATTTCAGGCTTAGGAACAGCATTTATTAGAGATGGCTTAGTCTCTAAGATTGTTAGAATTTTGTATAAGATTAGCCAGCCTTTGGCAAAAAGGGTTTATTGCCAAAACAAAGAAGATTATGAATTTTTAATAAAAAAAGGATTGGTTTCAGAAAAAAAACTTTTTCTATTGCCGGGCTCTGGGGTCGACTTAAAGAGGTTCAATCCTCAATTAATCAATGATCACAATAAACTGTTTAGTTTTTTGTATGTAGGAAGAATTATAGCTGATAAAGGGATAATTGAATTAATTAAGGCAATTGAAAACATTAATTGTAATAAAATTGTCTGTACTCTTAAGATTTGTGGCTTTTTAAATGCTGATAATGTATCTGTAATTTCTATAGAGGATATTGAGAAATGGAAAGAAGTACCGGGAGTTGAGTTAATTGAGCCAACCAATAGAGTGGAGAATATTATGAAAGAATCCGACTGTATAGTGTTGCCATCTTATAGAGAAGGAATGCCTAGATCTCTTTTAGAAGCCGGTGCAATGGGGCTTCCATCAATAACAACCGATGTTCCAGGCTGTAGAAATATCATTCAAGACAAAATTAATGGTTTGTTATGTAACGCTAGAGATTCAGCATCTCTTGAATTAGCTATGAATAATATCTTATATATGCCAAAAAATGAAAGATTAAAAATGGGAAAAAATGCTAGAAAAATCGTTGAAGATAATTTTGATGAAAAAATTGTAATAAATGCAGCGTTAGATGCTTTAAATTCTTTGTAGCTCATTCTCTGATGTAGGAATGATATAATGAGGGAAAATAAATTAAGACTTTAAATGAAAATATTAATTACTGGCTCAGCTGGTTTCATCGGCTATCATTTAGCTCAGTCTCTCTTATTAGATAATAACATTAGGGTTATAGGCATAGATAATATAAATGATTATTATGATACTAAATTAAAAAAATCAAGATTAGCAAACTTAAAGAATATAAACTTTTCATTTTATCAGATTGATATATCTGATAAATTTTCTTTGGATGCATTATTTGCTGATAATGATTTTGATGTGGTGGTTAATTTAGCAGCACAAGCAGGAGTTAGATATTCAATAACTCATCCAGAAAAATATATAGAATCTAATATATTAGGTTTTAATAATATCTTAGAGGCTTGTAGAAAAAATAATATTAAGAATCTTGTATATGCATCAAGCAGCTCAGTCTATGGGATGAATTCAATAATGCCATTCTCAGAAGATGATGAGGTCAATCATCCAATCTCTCTGTATGCAGCAACCAAAAAATCAAATGAATTGATGGCTCATACATATTCTCATTTATATGACATTCCAACCACTGGGTTAAGATTTTTTACAGTCTATGGTCCCTGGGGGAGACCTGATATGGCTTACTTCTCATTTACTAAATCTATTATTGAGGGCAAGCCAATTAAGGTTTTTAATAACGGAAATATGATGCGAGATTTTACATATATAGACGATATAGTAGATGGTATTAAAAAAGTAATCAATGACCCTGCTAAGCCTGATGCTAAATGGAATTCAGAATCCCCAAAACCGAGCTCTTCTTTAGCACCATACAGGATTTTAAATCTAGGTAATAACAATCCAATCCCTTTAAATGAATTTATTAAAGCAATAGAAGAGGCAACTGAAAAAGATGCAATTATTGAATACTTGCCTATGCAACCGGGTGACGTTGAAAAGACTTATGCAAATATAGATAAAATGAAACATCTTTATAACTTCAAGCCTGCCACAAGTATTAGAAAGGGTATAAATAATTTTGTTGATTGGTACACTTCTTATCATGGCTAGCTTCATTAAAAGATCGATTGTCATACCTTGTTACAATGAAGAAGGTAACTTAAAAAAACTTATTTTATCTTGCCAGGAGCATCTTTGTTCTAATTTTATTGAAGTAATTCTAGTTGATAATGGCTCCACAGATGGATCTCAAGAAATTATCTCTTCACTTATTGGCAGCAATGACTTACTTAAATCAATAAGAGTAGAAAAAAATATAGGTTATGGTAATGGAATTTTAAAAGGGCTTAAGTATGCTACTGGTGATTATATTGGATGGACTCATGCTGATCTTCAAACAGACCCAAAAGATGTCTTAAGAGGGTTTGAGTTAATGGGTGATGAAAATAGTTTCGTAAAAGGAGTACGAAAAGGTAGGGGTGTTAGTGAAAATTTTTTTACGATTGGTATGGCAATTTTCGAGTCCTTCCTTCTAAAAACTTTTTTATGGGAGATAAATGCACAGCCAACATTATTTCATAAAAATTTTTTTACAGAATGGGATAGTCCTCCTGATGATTTTTCTCTAGATTTATTTGCTTATTTTTTTGCTAAAAAACATAAACTAAAAATAAAAAGATTTAAGGTAAATTTTTCCAATCGTTACTCTGGCAAATCTTCGTGGAATAATGGATTACTTTCAAAATTTATATTAATCAAGAGAACAATTATTTTTTCATTAAAGTTGTCAAAAAAAATTAATATAAAGGATCTTGATTAAAATAATCTTCCCAAAAATAATATAAATCTAATTCAACAGGATCTCCAAAAGAGATCCATTTTTTAACTTCAAAACAATAAACTTTCAATCCATTATCTATCAAATGATTAATACTAGTACCAACATAGAATTCATTATTAATCCTAATATTTTCTTTAATAAGATGATCGGAGGCATCCTTGAAATCTTTTGCCTCTTTATACCAGAAAGTACCAGTTATCATGTGATCATTCATTGGCTCTTCAGATATACACTGCTTTTCAACAATTTTGCTTACTAAACCAGATTCCTCGACACAGTAACCAAAATTTTCGTATGAACCAACTGGCTGAGAGCCTAGCTTAAATGTAAATATTATTACATCAGGGTCGTAATCCGATCTTATTTTTTGAAGATCATATGTATCATAATTTATTTCATAATCACAACTACTTATCATTAGTGATGAGTTATCGTCAATTTGATCTCTTGCTAATAAACATGTACTTGCTTGGCCTTCAGTCATCTCATTTACAGAAATAAATACTTTATTTGAATGATTGTTGGCTTTTGATATTTTTTCAATTATATTTTTATTTTTATAATTCTTTTCACTTAATAGAAATATTTCATTTTTTGATTTTGGTAATGATGATATGCATTTTTCTATAAGAGACTCACCACCAATTTGAATAACTGGTTTAGAAGTTCTGTAACCAATTTTTTTAAACCTAGAGCCCTCTCCAGCCATTGGAAACATTGAGTAATCTGCAAATATGTAAGGATCACTTACTTGCATTATGGAAAAATGTTCATGCCAATAGTTAAATTGATTAAAATCCTCAGGTGTACCAAGGCATATAAATTTATTGACTTTAAAAAGAAATACATTTTTATCTTGTTTAACAACCTCGTTCATTAATAGACTGACATAACTCTCACCATTTTGAAGTTTTATTTCTTTTGATAGTAGCTCGCCTGCAAGCTCTTCAAAAAAAATATAGGACTTGAAGTAGTAAATACCAGTTGAGGCAGGCTCATCAATCCTATTATCAGTAAATGATTCCTTTTCTCTTAATTCCACCATTAAACTATCATTTTTTGTCATATAGGCATATTTAGTATGTCCTAGTGATGCTGCTTGAAATCCTATGAAATAGGGAGCGCTAGAGTCATGGGTAATAACCTCTCTCTTAAACCGGTCATAATCCCATTCAACAGTAAAATCACAATATGAAACTATAATTGGAGAGTCTCTATTGAGATTTAATTTAGCATTTAAAATAGATACAGTTGGGCCATCTTCATGAGGCTTGATGAAGTATAAGCTTACATTTGGGGCTATATTTATAAGAAATGTTCTTATATCTTCATCATTCTCATAGGAGTTATTTAATATAAGGTGATACTCATCCTGCTCAGAAAACATGTTAAAAACATGTTCAATCATAAGTCTGTCGCCACATTTAAGCATAAATTTTGGCTTTTTATGACCCGCTACTTTAAAACGCCGGGAGTGACCAGCCATTGGTATTATTATATTCAACTTAATTTAAATATATTTTTTCCAATAAGATACAGAGTCTTTAACATGCTCTGCTGCAAGCCTGTCAGAGGGTTGTCTTTCTTTGAAAGATAATTCTAATATCATCTGAATCATTCTAGGGTGACTCTTTTTTATTGAGTTAATTATTTTTCTAGCTTCAATATTGCCGTCTTTATTATTCTCTTCAGTAAATGGCCAATGCCCACCTTTATTTGATGAGCTTTGCTTTAAATGAAGCATATTGAATGCACTATTGCATTGTTCAATCCATGCATGTGGATCTATATCTAATGGATTTGGGCTTTCTAAGTCACCGTGATCAACGTCTAAGCACATAGAAAAGGGCAGGGGTGAATTATCATTTAATTCATCATTAAGTTTAATTGCCTCTTCAATTGTTTCTCCAAACTCTCTTGATATCGACATAGGTTCCCAATAAATCTCTTCAATGCCTTGTTCTTTTGCATATGACCCTATTTCATGCCAAGATTTTATTGCATCTTCTCTTAAAAACGATTTCCTGCTTTCATCTTCTAAATCTTTTTGGGTTAAAATTGCAAAATGGCTACCAATTTTTTTTGATCCGAGGCCCACGGTTATATCTGTAAAAGTCTTAAACCAATCTACGTAATATTTTCTAAAATCTTCATCTGGATGAGTTAAGTTATTTAATCTTGTAAAGGCGCCTGTAAATGAACTGGTAACATTTACATTATGCTTTTTTAACTCTACATTGGTTTCTTTAATTTTTTTATCAATTAATTGAGTGGGTAATGAGGGATTGATGAGGTCAGCTGTGAATTGAACATTGTTTATACCTATATATTCTGAAACCAGAGGCACCCATTCATCAGGATTGGTATACCTATTAACTAAAAACCCAGTGTTCACACTTAACTCAAACTTATGTTCTTTCATTTAAACCCTCTCTTATTGCTTCTCTAAAATATTTAATTGACTCTTCCAGTGACTGATTCTTCATAAACATACCCGATGATCCTGATACAAGTATATCCGCTCCATTAGCTACCATGGGTGGTATATTGGCAAGGCTTACATTTCCGTCTGCACTAACTTCAACATTTAAACCTCTTTCCTTGATAACATCCTTTAGGTCTTTAATTTTTTGAATTGCTTGAGGAACTAAACTCCCTCCTTTAAAACCTGGATTGACAGTCATTATTATTACATAATCCAGATCTTCCAATATATAATCAAGAACATTTATAGGAGTTGCAGGTGATAATGCTACTCCTACCTTAGCCCCTATGTTTCTAAGTGTTATAAGGTCTCTATGAAGATTCCTACAACATTCTTGATGTATACAAAACCTATCCCCCTCTCTAATATCAAAAGTATCAAATATTCTACTAGGCTCTTCTACCATCAAGTGGTAGTCAAATGGCCTATCAAAAGAATCTCTGAAACAATTGATGATACTTGTCCCCATGGTGAAGTCAGGCGCATACCTTCCATCAATTACATCTACGTGAAGAAGGTCTATATCTTGTTCATATAAAATATCTATCTCTTTTGAGGCATTTAACCAATCTATACACATTAGAGATGCTGATATTTTTACTTTATTTTCTTTATTTTTATTCATTTGGATTTATTATAATTTTTTGTCCTAGGCCTGATCTTGCTACATCTAATGCCTCATCAATATTGCTTAAATTAAATTTATGAGTAATAAGGTAATTTAAATCAATATTACCACTTTCAAGAAGTTCTAGTGCTTTTGAATGTTGTGATGGTGTAGAGCCATGAGTTCCCATTAATACTGATTCGCTATAATGAACACTGTTAGAATTTAATTGAATAGTTCCAGCTTCAGGAGGAAGACCCCCAAAAAAGTTAACCACCCCAGAAGTATTAATTAAATCTAATGCTAGTTTATGGGTCTCAATAGCAGGGCATGCTGTAAAAATTAAATCATATTTCATATCATTATCAATTTTCTTTAAAGCTTTAAAAGAGGTATTTTCTTTTATAAAACTTATTCTTGGATCATTCATTTCAACTATAGTTATGTCATTTATATTATTTGAGAAAAGATACTCAGCTATTAACATTCCCATAGGACCGCCTCCAAAGATTAAGGCATTTTTAGGAACGCCGGCTGTGAAACATCTCAACGCCTTATCGACCCCATTGATAGCACACGCCAAGGGCTCTGCCAAGCAAGCTATATCAGAAGATATCTTAGTGTATTTTGCAATTGGCCCGCCATTTAATACATGTTCATTTAAGATCATGTATTGAGTTAATCCGCCATCAAATTGATATCCAAGGGCATAATTTGTCTTACAAAGATTTACTGCCCCGTCATTACAAACTTTACAATCCAAACATGGCAGATCAGCACCAACTGACACAAAATCACCTATTTTATATTTTTTAATATTAGCGCCAATAGCAAAAACTTCTCCAGATATTTCATGCCCTATTGTTCTCGATTCTGTAATTCTTTTATTACCAAATTTTGTAATTTTTAAATCCGATCCACATATCGCACATGAAAGCACTTTGATCATAATTTGTGAATCTGATATTTCAGGAAGATTAATTTCTTCTATAGTTATCTCTTGGTTTAAGTTCAGTTTAGAAGTAATCATTTTTTATACAGTTTATATCCATCTATATTTACCTTGTTAATAAAGCTCATTTCATCAATAGTTTTTATAGAATTTTTTGTAATTAGATAGTTTTTATTAAAGAAATTCAATTCTGGTGAATTGGCAGTGCTAGAAATCGATATCAAGGGAGTATGATATGTCATATTTAGCCATTTTATCAACTCCCTTTGCCTTATATCTAAATAAAAAATTTCACTATTATCAATACTATAAATGTTTAAATTACCCACTTCTCTGTTGATAGAATTAGAATTACCACTATCTATTATGTTTGTAATAAAATCTTTTTTTAGTATTTGATCCATATTTTTTGTTTTCGAAAAAAATAAATTGAATGGAAGAACGGTCCCAAAAAGATATGAGTAAATCATATTGTCATCTATAGAAACTAAAGATAGATCTTTGTTAGGAATATCTATACTAACAATTTTGATAATATCCATTAATTTATTTGTATGACTATCAATCTCTTCATAAAAATTATTTTTGAATGAGCTTAGAGAGCTTAGTGAAACAATACTTATTAATATGATGGATGTAGGAATAGATAACTTTCTAGAAAAGAATATAAGCAAAGCTCTAAGCTTATCAATAAAAGAAATTTTTTCTTTATGAATTTCTGGAAGATAGGTAAAATCCTTTCCAATAATTGATAAGAATGGAACATAATAAAAGAAGTGAAGAAAATATACCGAGATCCTATCAAGGATTGTTGAGCTATCGATAGAATGCAATCCTAAAATTCCAGATATCCTTAAAAGCAACTCTAAAAATGCTATAAGAAATATAGGCCAAAATCTTACAATCATTTCAAAAGGATCTAATTTAAATATTGATGATGAAATAAGCATTAATGAAAAAGGCAAAATGAAATATAAAGAAATAGCCTTCGCAAATAGTAAATAATTAAAGGTATGTATTATTTGCGAGCCCTCTGAATTAAAGAAATTAACATTCATTATAAAATAAGGTACAGCTATCAAAAGTGGGAGGAGGTTTATTACAGAAAATCTAAATAAATCTAATTTATAAATTTTGGCACTGTATGACCTATATTCTTTAAGGATATTTATTATGAGAATAAAGGTGTAACCAAAAATAAATATTGCTGGATGTATGAATGCAGATGCGCACCAAAATGCAGGAATAAATTGCTTTATTTTTGTTAACGAAGCTTGCTCTTTAAGCGTTAGATAGAAAATAAATAAAAAAACTAACAATACAAGAGAGGATGAGAAGGAGGTTAATAGATCAAAATAATGATTGGTATACTGAATATAGCTTAAATCCATTCTAGCTATTGAAATCAATGAAGATGCAATCGGTAAAGATGAAATGCTGGTTATTCCAAGAAAAGCAAGAAGTCCAGACCAGTAAATATTTAACCCATAAAGCTTGTATATTCTCAATGAAAGATAAAATGATAGAGTGTTTATAAATACTGGAAGAATTGTAAAGATAAATGATTTTGAAAATAAAAAAGAAAGAAAATATATTAAATTAGCAATGATATTGTATTTGAGGGGGTTGGTTGTCGCCATTTCAGCAAAAAGAGGGTTGTAAAATTGAGTCCAGAAGGCTAATTCATTTAGCGCATTAAAATTATTAACATAAGAGGTTAAAACTCCTAAATTAAAATTTAAAAATTTAACTTGAAAGAATAGAAGAAAAGAAAAAAAGATACACGTAAGATATAGTTCGGCAGTCTTGTTTTTTTTCATAACCATATCTCTGGATTTTTTGTACAAATAAGATCATATTTTACATCTAGATCTTTAATTTTAGTTAAAATTGAAGCATTAATTTTTTTATCTCTTTGCATATGAAGCTCAGGGGAGACAATGCATATTTTTATATTTTGTATTTTTTGTATTATTCTTAGAGCCTCTTCAGGAAATTCCATAAAAGCATCAAGCCAAATCCATTTAATTTTATTATTTATGATGAAATCTTTACATGGTTGCTCGTAATCTGAGACCCTGTAAGCAATTTTATGAGAAATATTGTCAAGAGTAAGTCTATGAAAGAATGGAAATGTTACATCTAATAAAAAGTAATTAGATAAGTTTCTTTCATCCATAATCCTAATAACTTCCTCCTCTATACCTTCTTCTTTTATATTAATAATTAGAAAAGAATGTCTAAATGAGTTAAGCCAATCCTCAAACAATTCTCCACCTTTGAATGGGTTATGGGCACATATCAGCTCGTCATTGAAAGACCTAACATCAACCTCTACACCAAAAGAAGATTCAATAGAGCTCAACTCTATAGTTGAATTAATTCTATGCATAATAATCTGGCTCATTAAAGATTAGAATTTAAGCATTGCTTTTATGGAGTCAAAATTCTCCTCCCTTTTCTTATGTAATGAAAATCTTTTTAGAACACCAGATAACTCTTCAATTGAAACAAAGTTAGTAACAAACTTAGAAGGTGAAATGCCTGATTGAATTAGTGATACCGTTTCTTTCCAATCACTTTTACCTTTTGGGTGATAGCTTGAATTCCAAGACCCCATGATAGTAATTTCTTTCCTTAATATCATAGATATAGATTTTGCAGGTAAGCTGACATCGCCTGAAACATTACTCATCCATAATATGTGACCGTGAGGCTTCACTAGATCTATTGAATTTTTAAATGATATTGGGGCACCGGAGGCTTCTACAACCCAATCATATTTAGCATGATTTTTTTTATCTTCAATGAGATCACTTTTAATTGAATTTATACCATGCGATTGAGCAAAGTCTATTTTGTAATCATTTCTATCAAATACATCTGGAGCTTTCACGCCATGATTTACTAGAATATCTGAAAGAATAAGCGATAAAAACCCTCCGCCAATTATAGCTCCATTCGAGTTTTTAAATTTTTTATCGTTTGCAAAAATCTGATTTATTATATTTTTAACATGAACCATTACAGCCATAGGCTCAATTAATGCCGCATCCGCATCATTTATATTTTTAGGTAGTTTAAGCAAATTCCAATTTTTTACTAGCAAGTATTCTTGATATGCCCCATCTCTTCGAGAGCCATAGTAACTATAATTTTCACACGTTTGATATATTTTAGATAAACAGCTTTCACATTTAAAACAAGGCATTAATGGAAAAATAACTACCTTGTCCCCCTTATTTAAATTTGGAGAATCAGACTTTTCAACATAACCCATTGCCTCATGACCCATTACTAAAGGATAAAAATAGGCACCACTATCAAAGCCTCTTGCAATATCAGATGAGCAAGCACCAACATGACCAAGTTTAATGACAGAATGATCTTTCTTTAAAGAAGGTTTTCTACAATTTTTAAGGACTAGATTACCATTTTCAACAAGTTCAAGTTTTTTCATGTTTTATCAAAAATAAAATAGTTACTTATAATAAAGTTTATCATAGCTGTAAAAAAAATAGCTATAAACTGGGATAAGACTGGATCAAAAGAAAGGGTCATAAGCATCAAAGCAAAAATAGATATACCTAATAAAAGGGTGCCTAACTGGAGAAAAATATATTTTACTAATTTTTTAACTAAATCCTTTTTATTTCGAAATGTCCAAAAAAAATTTAAAAAATATCCAGAAACAGCACCAGATAAAAATCCACTAACTGATGCAAGAAAAGGATTCAAACTAAGGTTAATTAAAATAAAAACCACAGAAATATTAAGAATGCTATTAAATGTTCCTGAGATTATGAACTTCATTATTTTATTAAGAGACATTTATTAATTAATATACTTTTGCTAGTAAGGTTGATTATATATTTAAAGCCACTAATCTTAAAGGAGTGATAGATGCAATAATTATGATAAAATCAGTGATCATATAAACATCAAACGGCTTAGCTGAACCAATACTATTCTATGACTATCCCTTTCTTTAATTCATCAATTTTATTATTAATACCTCAAATGATGTTTTGTATTCTCATGACTTTAACAATATTTTTTTTTGGAAAACTTGTTATAAATGAGCAGAAATTTTTTACAACTATCTCTGCAGGCCTTGCTGCAGGAGCTATGCTTCTTTCCATTGCGGTATCATTTTTTGCAATTCTTGCAAAATTCATCATAGTCGCAGTTTTTTTAACATCTTTTTTAATATTTTTTAGGCATACATTTTATTTAATTCCAAAAAAAGAATATCTTATAAATTTTTTTAATTTTGCATTTTTCATTCATCTTTCTATATTCTTCTTAATATTTTCATGCCTATCCTATTTATTTATTTCATCGGTATCTGGTCAAACGATAATTATAGAAGGTCATCAGAGTTATTTTTCAGGCGTCTCATTAGAAATTTTTCAAGCAGACTATTATGAAAGATTGAAAGTTTTTGATAACTACCCACTTACATGGACGAAATATCATTTTTTTAATGGAAGTCTTAATGCAATTCCTTTAAGCTTTTTTGAAGATAAGAACTATTTAACATTCTCTATTTCCAAAATAGTAATTGTTTCTATTCTATCAATGGCAGTAATAGAAAATATTCCATACACGAGAATACATAATATTTTCTATCCAGTGCTTTTGCTTCTTATTATATTTTTGTATTTGTTTAATACTTCTGTTTTCATGACAAATTGGTCCCTTTTATCAAATGCCTATACCTCCATCCTTTATTTAACACTTTTCTTTCTTTTGATATTAAAAAATAGTAGAGATGCAGCTTTATTTTTTATTTTAGCTTTTACTGCCTGCCTTTCAAGAACTTTATTAATCGGGTTCTTTTTTATTATAATTTTTATTTTTAATAATTCAAAATTTAGTCTACAAAAGCTCAAATTATTTATTAACAGACAAAATTTCTTTATCCTGTTAATTTCTGGAACTAGCATTTTTACTATGGTTTTATCGGGTAAAACACCCTCTGATACAGGAGTTTTAAGTCCTAATTTCATGAACATAGCAAATGGCTGGAACATAATTCTAGCAAATTCTTTTGCCATAAACCTTCCGGATCAGGATGTGAGTTTTTACAATAGAAATCTAGCTTTTTTTATATTTGTAAATATTCTATCCTTCTTTTTAATTGCTCATACCTTTTTTAAAGAAAGGCATAATAATTTTTTAAATATCAAATCTAAATTATATTTAATTATTGGACTTTGCATGGCGTTTATAATGCTAATTTCATTTCTTGCTGCATTTGTTTTGCCTTACGAGCTTTCTTTATTAATTTTAATATATTTAGTGCCAATCTTTCAAATTCTCTTTTTAATATCAAAGCCCCTAAGAGTATATGCCTTTGCTTTTTCTTTCGTCACCCTTTTTCAAATTCTAATTTTTAATCCAGCCATATCATTTCCTGCTTTTGCTTTAATTGAATACATATTGCTTTTTGCAATTATTGCAAAACTTAATCTTTTAAATACATCAAAAAATTTACAAAAAGGGTTAAGCATGCTTTTGATTTTATTAATATTCCTTGCAAGTCCATCAGCAAATATGAATAAAATTTTCATAACAGATATAAATGAATCGACATCCCATGAAATTAATTCATATTCATATTCATTAATAGATTTTCAAAAAAATTCTAATGGAGTTTATTGTTTTGAAGGAAGTCAAAATATGAGTTTAATTTCTAGTTTACTTGGCATAAGGTCATCTTTTGATAAAGAAAAAAAGATTACCCATAGCACCTCCATAGATTTCACCGTTAAAAACAATTTAAATAAAGAATGCCTGGATTAATTTTACAATTATGTTTTGTTACCCGAGGATTTAATCCATTACAAAAGGGTTATCTTAAATATTTCTTGGTTGCACAAAAAATCATTTATTATCTTAATAATCCCTATAATAGTATCGATAATAATTTGATAGTATTAGGAGTTCAGTTTGGAGAAGTCTTAGATAAATCAGATGCGCAAAGGATACAAGATGTCTATGGAGGGATTAATGAAGGCAGGTAATAAAATTACAATAATAGGCTCTGGTTATGTCGGTATGTCACTTGCTGTCTTGATGGGTCAAAAATATAATGTACATTTACTAGATATAGATACTGATAAAGTAAAAAAAATAAAAAATGGGCTTTCAACAGTAAAAGATGATTTAATTCAAGAATATTTAAACACAAAATCTATCACTATTACTGCAACTTTGGACTCCTCAGAAGCTTTTAAAGACTCTAATTTTTATGTCGTTGCAACCCCAACTAATTATAATGAAAAGACAGATATGTTTGATACATCATCAGTAGAGTCAGTTATTTCCGAGATTATGCATAATACAGAATCTGGATTAATTGTAATTAAATCCACTATCCCGGTTGGCTTCACCCAAAAAATGAGAAACCTTTATAGCACTGATAGAATTATTTTTTCGCCAGAATTTTTAAGAGAAGGAAGCGCCTTATATGACAACCTATATCCCTCAAGAATTATAGTGGGTGGTGATTCTGACGAGTCACAAAATTTTGCATCAATCTTGAAAGAGCTTTCATTAAATAAGAATGTTGAGGTCGTATACATGAAATCTGAAGAGGCCGAAGCTGTTAAGTTATTTTCAAATACTTATTTGGCAATGAGAATATCATTCTTCAATGAATTGGATAGCTTTGCCATGAAGAATAACATGAGTAGCATTAATCTAATTAAAGGAATTTGTTTAGATTCAAGGATAGGAGATTTTTATAATAATCCTTCATTTGGTTATGGTGGCTATTGCTTGCCCAAGGATACAAAACAGTTATTAGCTAATTATAAAAATGTACCTCAAAATATAATACAAGCAATAGTGGATTCAAATAAAACAAGAAAGAATTTCATTGCCGATCAAATTTTATTAAAGAAGCCAAAAAAAGTTGGTATTTATCAACTTGCAATGAAAATGGGCTCTGATAATTTTAGATCTTCATCGATAGTTAGCATAATGAAAATACTTAAAAAAAGAAATATCCAACTAGAGATTTATGAAAATCTTGTAGAAGAAGATTATTTTTTAGATATCAAAGTTGAAAAAAACTTTCATCTTTTTAAAAATAGCTGTGATCTAATTATCGCAAATAGGATTACTGATGATTTGCAGGGCTTAGAATATAAGGTTTTTACAAGAGACTTATTTGGCAATGATTGATATTAAAGATTTAAACAACTCTAAGCCATATAATCTGTTCTCTAGTTTTTATAAAGTTGCTATAAAAAATAATCAAAACCCAGTTAATGCAATATCAATAAGCTCTCTCGATGCTCATAAATTGGAGGTAGATTCGCGATATGTCAACTTAAAGTGCATTAATAATGATGAGTGGATTTTTTTTAGCAATTATAATTCCCCAAAGGCAATGCAATTTAAATCACATGATCAAATAGCGGCCTTAATCTATTGGAATAAAGCTAATATTCAGATCAGAATTAAAGCAAAAATAAAAAAATCAGATTTTAGTTTTTCTAATAAAGTTTTTAAATCTAGAGACAATTTAAAAAATGCCTTAGCAATTTCATCACGACAGTCTGAGTTAATTTCCTCTTATCAAGAGGTAGAAAATAATTTTAATAAGATTGCTTCACAAAAGACAAAGATCAATGTAAGGCCAGATTATTGGGGTGGCTATTCATTTGTTCCATACTATTTTGAATTTTGGGAAGGGCATGAATCAAGAGTAAATAAAAGAACTTGCTATACATTTAATAACGGAATTTGGGATGAAAATTATCTACAGCCATAATTTTCTTGTTTTAAATCTATTCAATTTAGTTTAGACTTGCCGAAATGTTAAATATATCTCTTCGAAAAAATAAAATTTTCTCTTGTTAATCCTTAATGCCCCATTCCAATTACTATTACTATAGAGTGCAATTATAGCTACTAATAAAAAACAACTTACACCTATAAATGAAAAAATACGAGCAACTGAGGTTATGCTCATTGGTGCTGGAGGAGAAAAGCAAGGCCTAGTTCCTTTTAGTCAGGCCCTTGAGTCTGCAAGAGCATCTTCTTTAGATTTAGTTCAAGTCTCACCTTCAGATGCAGAAGTCATAGTATGTAAGCTTTTAGATTATGGAAAGCATCTTTTTGATAAGAAGAAAAGCACCTCTGCTTCGAAGGTAAAGGTTAAAAGAAATACCACAAAAGAGATAAAATTTAGACCCTCTACAGATATTGGTGACTACAATATTAAATTAAAAAAGATTAAAAGCTTTATTCTTGACGGAGATAAGACTAAAATAAGCGTCCGATTTAGAGGAAGGGAAATACTGAATAGTGACATGGGGCTTAATCTATTAAATAGATTAAGAGATGAGTTAGAAGACATAGCTCAGGTGGACCAGGAGCCTTCATTAGAAGGAAGACAGTTACTAATGGTGTTATCTCCTCTAAAAAAGAATAAATAAATAAATTTAAGAAGAGTAATATGGGATATAAATTAAAGACACATTCTGGAGCTGCGAAGCGTTTTAAGAAGACTGGAACTGCTGTTAAAAGCAAAAGTGCCCATAGAGCCCATATTCTTACCAAGCAATCAACAAAAAGAAAACGACATAACAGAGGTCTAAATAAGCTATCAGGTATTGTGCTTAAGATGGCTTCAAAACTAATAAGAAGATAAACCATGCCAAGAACTACCAAATCAGTAACAGCTAGAGCAAAACATAAAAAAGTACTAAGTGCCACCAAAGGGCATTATGGCGCCAGAAGTAGATTGTTTAGAACTGCCAAGCAATCTAATATCAAATCTCTTCAATATGCATTTAGAGATAGAAAAAATAAGAAAAGAGCTTTCAGAGCTCTTTGGATAGCAAGAATTAATGCTGGAGCTAGAGAGCTGGGTGTTTCATATTCTGTTCTTATTAACTCTTTGGCTAAAAAAGATATTGCTCTAGATAGAAAGGTTTTATCTGATATAGCCATCTCTGATAACGCAACTTTTGAGAAGATTGTAAAAATAGCTACTAGCTAAAATTACGGGTTAATGTCATCATCTAAAGACATTTTATCCCCTGAGCTAATCAAAGATAGGGGATCTCTACATCCAATAAATCATATGAAAGATTCTATAATGAGTCTTCTAGTTTCATTTGGTTTTGAAATAGTTGATGGCCCCGAAATTGAATCAGAAGAATTTAATTTTGATATGCTAAATATAAAAAAATCACATCCTGCCAGGCAAATGCATGATACCTTTTATATTGAAAATAAATCAAACCTTTTAAGAACTCATACTTCTCCTGTTCAGATCAGGGGAATGCTCAAAAAAAATCCACCACTAGCATTTATTTCTGGAGGCAAAGTTTATAGAAAAGATGACGATGCTACTCATTTGCCAATGTTTCATCAAGTTGAAGGAATATATGTCGATGAAAATGTCAGCTTTGCTCAACTTAAAGATCTAATTTATAAAATTATTTATTCACTATTTGGTGAAAATGTTAAGTTAAGATTTAGACCTTCTTACTTTCCCTTCACTGAACCATCAGCAGAGGTTGATATTTTATCAAAAGAGGGAAAATGGCTTGAGATTCTTGGATGCGGCCTAGTAAATCCAATTGTTTTAGAAAATTGTAATATAGACTCTAATAAATACAGTGGTTTAGCATTTGGGCTTGGTATAGAAAGAATAGCTATGCTAAAGCATGGAGTAACGGATATAAGAGAGTTCTATAAATCTAATTTAGACTTTTTGAGTCAATTTAAATGAAAATAGCATACAGCCATCTAATTCAATATATTGATGAAAAACCAAGTATTAATGAGGTGTCTGATAGATTATTTCAACTTGGTCATGAGCATGAGATTGAGAATGATATTTTTGATATGGAATTTACCCCTAACAGGGGTGACTGTCTATCTATTAATGGCTTACTCAAGGATTTAGCAGTTTTTTATTCAGTTAACACAAGTCAAGAATTATATAATAAAAAACTGGATAAGCTATTCATAGATTTTGAGAATCTGTCAAAAGATATTTGCCCAAAAATATCATTTCTAAAACTAGAAATTGATCAAGTTCCTAAATCATATAAAGGCAACCTAGATAGTTATTTTTCAGATTTAAGCTTAAATAAAAATAATTTTTTTACTGATATTTCAAATTATCTATCCTATGAAACAGGTCAGCCAACTCATTGCTATGACGCATGGAAAGTTAATGGTAGGTTGGTTTTTCATGAAATAGAAAGAGATGAAGAGTTTGAAACATTGCATGATAAAAAAATTACTCTTAAAAAAAAGAATTCAGTTTTTTCATTAAATAACGAAGTTATTAATCTTGCCGGGGTAGTTGGTGGAAAGAGCACGTCATGCTCAATTGATACCAAAGTAGTTATTGTTGAGTGTGCTTTCTTTCAACCAGAGGCAATTATGGGAAAGTCTGTAAGTTATGATATTCAATCAGAGGCTTCTCATAAATTTGAGAGAGGCGTTGATCCTGAGTGCCATGAAGTGGTTCTTAGAAGGTTTATCAAGATTGTTAGTGAGCATGCAAATATTAAAGATGTGTCTATTATTTCCCATAAATTTAAAGGTATCCCCACATATAAAATTCCAGTCAATGTTGCTAAAATTAATCAAATTATTGGCATAAATATAAGTGAAGATGAGTATTGTAACTATTTATTAAAATTAGGCTTTAATATTGATGAAGGTTTTATTACATGCCCGTCATTTAGAAGTGATATTAAAACACAAAATGATTTGGCCGAAGAGGTCGCCAGAGTAATTGGCTATGACAATATTGCAAGAGAGGAGATCATTATTCCAAAGAGCACAAAGCAGAATAATAAAAATATTGAAAATAAATTAAGATATTTTCTTTTAGATAATGGTTTTTATGAAGTTATAAATCCTCCATTTGTTAATTTAGCCTCAGAAGAAGTAATTAAAGTAGATAATCCATTAGATTCAAATAGGGGGTTTTTAAGAACAAATATAACCAACTCTTTAGTAGAAAACCTTCTTTCTAATGAAAGAAGGCAAAAAGATTCAATCAAGCTATTTGAGATATCAGATGTTTACACATCTAATAACGGAATTCATAAGAAAAGAAAAATATCCCTTATTGCAAGTGGCAGAGTTGGTCTTAATTATGAAGATTTTTCAAAAAAAATTAATAAGAAGTACTTATCGAATTTATTTAAAGAAATACTTCCACAGGAGGTTTTTGAATTTAAGGTTTTATCTAGAGATTCCATGGATACAAAGTTAAGGGCTGAGATAATTAGTCTAGAGGTCGATATTAATAGATTCTCTAATAATATTCTCTGTTATAACGAAATATCAAAATTGCCCGAAGAATTCATCCAATATAAGCCCATATCTGATTTACCTTCTTCTTTTAAAGACATTTCATATTCAATTAAAGATTACAGCAAAATGACTGAACTTGAAGAGTTATTACTTAACTTTCAAAATAAAATAATCAAAAATATTTATATTT
>Ga0115004_10000487_pt1 | contig 30213 bp, 33 predicted proteins | sample ArcticOcean_MG_C_10_FD_88737 | JGI IMG/M metagenome (GOLD analysis project Ga0115004, IMG submission 88737) | Marine microbial communities from western Arctic Ocean - ArcticOcean_MG_CB11_90 | ecosystem: Environmental > Aquatic > Marine > Oceanic | place: Arctic Ocean: Canada Basin | collected... | reverse complement strand
TATAATCAAATTAAAGTTGGTTCATGCACTCATAGTGACATCACAGTGTTTAGTTTTCATCCAGTTAAAATTATAACCACCGCAGAGGGAGGTATGGCATTAACTAATGATAAGCACGTTGCAAATAAAATATATAGATTACGAACCCATGGTATTACAAGTGATAAAATAAAAATGGAAGAACGACCTAAAGATGAAATTTGGAATTATCAGCAAATAGATCTTGGTTTTAATTATAGGATGAATGATATTCAAGCAGCATTAGGTTTAAGCCAGATGAAGCGCTTAGATAAATACGTCAAGCGTCGTCAAGAAATAGCAAAACATTACGATAATACACTTAAAAAATTACCATTAGTGATTCCTTGGCAATCACCAAGTAATTATTCAAGTTATCATCTTTATACAATTCTTATTAAAAAAAATTTAACACAAAAAACACAAAGACATGCTTATGATGAGCTTATAAAAAAAATATTGGTATAAATTTGCATTATATTCCAGTACATAAACAGCCTTATTATGAAAATTTAGGCTTTAAAAAAAACAATTTTCCGCAGGCAGAAAACTTTCATAGGGAAGTTCTTAGTATTCCAATTCATCCATCTCTTAAAGAAGAACAACAATCATATATTATTGAAACGCTTAAATGGATATTAACAAAATAATATTTAAATGAGTAAATTAGCAATTGGAACTGTTCAATTTGTGTGTGTTTTCATACATAATAAGCAGTATATTTTAGGTGTCAAAGAGGTGTCAAACATTTACTTGTATAGATAAGTTAAATTCTTAATTAAATAAGGCCATTTTTTTACTGCTAATGTTTTTACTACTTTCTTAGAAACTATTTTGTTCCAAAATGTGGTCGCTATTTTATCTTTTAATGTTTTTCTTGTTTTGTATCTCATCTTATATTTTTTAGGAAAATTAATTGCCTCACTAAGATAATAGTCTGCTTGAAATTTTGATGATTTTAAATCTTGTTTTAATCTTTGTGTGTAATGACTAATAGTCCATTTATAGAAATAATTACTTTGTTTTTTTTTAAAACTTTCAAAATCTCTTTCAAAATAATCAAAGGTAAAATCATTATAAAAGAACCTTACTTTTTCAGGTAAATGTCCTCTGTATCCACTATCGACATTATTTTCTATGTATTCTTGTCCGTCAAACCTATCTACTTTTTCAAATTCTTTTTTTCTGAAAGTCTATGATGTAATTCTATTCCTTTTTTATAGTCTGACTTTGTTTATACCAATCACCAAATTTGTTATAACCATCTTCACATAAATGACCACTGGATTTGTAATTAAAACTATCCCAAGAATTGCCCTCTATATTCTTCCAATTCATGTCCTCAATCCATTGCATAAAATATTTTAAAAAACTGTTTATTTATCAGATATATGTACAGCTTTTTGGGGATTACAATATACAAATTTACCTAAAATTATACAGTCCTAAACTTTAATAGCCTCTATCACTAAAAAATAAAATTTTTCTTTTGTTGAAAAATATGTACGCATCACTTCCTCTTTATAATTAATTTTAAACCCATTTATATTCAGCATATTACAATATTGATTTAAAGACATAAATCTCAATGCATGATCAGTTGTGTATGCAGATTTTTGTTTCAAAGATATCAATGTATCTTTGTCATGTAGCTTTCGAGTTTTAAAATTAAACATGTCAGATTTTTTTGCTGGAAAATAGCTAAAAAATTTTCCCTTTATTTTTAAAATTCTATTCACTTCTTTAATGTATTGTTGTCCATTGTATTTATCTAGGGTGCAAGATGAAAAAACGTCTATTACAGAGTCAAAAAAAGAATTCTTATAACTCATTGAAGTAAAGTCACCCACTGTGAAGTGGCCCTTTAATTTTTTTTTTTTAAAAAGTTTTCTTGATAATTTTATAGCTTCTTCTGAAAAGTCTATTCCATAAGTGGAGAAACCTTCTTTTGATATCATCTGCAAGTTTCCACAAGTACCAGATCCAGTTTCTAAAATTTTAATTTTTTTTCTTTGTTTGGCCTTTATCGAAAAAAAATTTCTCCCAAAAAATCTACATAGCTCTTCGTTAGGATATTTTCTTTGATGATCTAATCCTCTATTCTTGTAACCTTTCTCATATACATTCTTAGCTTTTTTTACAATTTCTATCATAATTTTTAGAGTTAAATTTTAGTTACATTTTATTTTAATTTCAAGATTTAAAAATTTTAACTATAAATTATATATTGTATCAGACCTCAGCTCTAAAAAAAGCTTTTGGGTATTTGTCTGACCCATACTTTTCCTTAAAATCTGATATTGATAGTTCTTTAGCTGATGGTTTAAATTTTTCCTGATTGTAGTACCTTTCTCCTATTTCATAAAAATGAAACTGATTTCTTTTATAATATTTCATTACGCTCCATTCAAGGAAATGTCTTGGTGAAATATTTTCATATTTTTTTAAATTCACCTGACTCCACCCCCAAGCAAAATCATATAACCTTGCACAATACAAATAAGAAATACTTTTATTATCTAAATTTAAATAAAATAAATCAGCTTCATTATCATAAATTTTCTTCAACATAATTTCCCACGTTTTTTTTGGTCTTGTAACTCTACCAGCTCGAATTCGATGGTATTTTTTAAATTCACTAAACTTTTCTTTTATCTTATCTTTTTTTTCTTTGTAATTTAGAATCTCAAATTTTAAATTTTTAATCTTTGAGGTTTTATTAATATTTTTCCTATGATATTTACTCATATTAGATAACAATTGATCTTCTTCTTCACTTAGATCCAGAATCAAAGTGTTATGAACATTAAAGCTTTTTGAATAACTTAAAAGCTCAAATTGATTTTTAGCACAAATTTCAACTTTCTTATTTTTAAAATAAACTGGGCTTGATTGAAAATTCATTTTTAACTTCTTTAACTTAAATTTTTTTTTTATTAATTTAAAAAAATAATCATAAACTTTTTTTCTTAAACTTTGTTTAATTTTAGGAGAAAAAACTGGAGAAAAAATCAAATTATTACCAAAAGAAAAACTTACTTTTTTTGTAGTTAAATTTTTAGCAACAGGCACTAATGCAATTAATTTATTTTCATGAAATATTACAAATGAAATATTTTCAATTTTATTATAAGCAGAATAATAATTTAAATTATTCCAAGTGCAATTATGTAGAGATCCCTCTAATTCAGCAAGTAAACTATTCCAAGAAGACATGTTAAACAATTTAAATTCTTTAGTTTGAAAATCCATTAACATCTAATTAACATTTTTTTTATTATATGAAATAATTTTTAATAATTCGAATAACTTTATTTTGATCTTTATTATTTAAACTTACAAATATAGGAATGCCAACAGTGTTTTTAAAATATTTTTCAGCCCCAGTTAATTGATTTATTTTTTCACTACAAACGCTAAATTTATAAATTGGAATATAGTGCTGCTGAGCTAGAATATTATTATTATTAAGATATTTCATAAAATGGTCTTTACTTTTTTTAAACTATTAAAGGCAATTTTCATATAATAAAATTAAGATTTATAATAATCAAAAAAATTTAAAAAAAGTAATTTCAAATTCTCAAATTTGTATTATATCTTCTGGGTTAAAAAAATATGAGACGGCAGCAACAAGGTTGCCAAGTACAGTATTTTGTGAAAATAAAAACCAGCAAATATAGAATAAAAGCTATGAAAAAAAATATCTCACTAAATATTGTCTAACAGATAACTTGTTACTTCTCACATTTTTCGAAACAACTTATTTTTGCACGATGTAATTAAAAATAGAAAAAATAATTTGATAATTAATTTTATTAATATATCATTTATTAGCTAATTAATATTCTTATCAAAAAAATGATTAATATATCAATTGAAGCACGGATGACTTCAACAAGATTACCTGGAAAAACATTGAAGCTCATTAATGGCAAGCCTGCATTAGAAATTATGGTAAATAGAGTAAAGCATACAAAATTAGCAAATAAAATTATTATTGCTACAACAACTAATTGTGAGGATGATGTCATTGTTGAATGGTGCATAATGAATAATATAAATTATTTTAGAGGTAGTGAAAATAATGTTTATGAAAGGGTATTAAAAACTCATCAAAAATTTAATACAGATATAATTGTAGAACTTACTGGAGATTGCATACTAATTACAGCAGAACTTGTAGATTATGCCATTCAATTATATTTAGATAATAATTATGACTATATAAGCGTTAGTCATCCAGCGTCAATGAGTGCACAAGTATATTCGCTTAAAACATTAAAGAGTGTCACACACGATAGAGAGCTTGAATATCTTGATAAAGAACATGTAACCCCATATTTATATACTAGTGGTAGATATAAAATACTTCAAACTAAGATGTATGAAGATTTAGACTGCCCAGAAGTGAGTTTTCCTCTTGATACAAAACAAGATTTAGAAATATTAGATAAAATTTGCAAAAATTTTGATAATTTTAGTTTTTCATTTAAAGAGATTGTGGAATTTATAAAAAAAAATCCTGATATTTCAAAAATAAACAAAAATATTAAACGAAAAGGCCTAACGTAATTGAAAAATAATTTTAATACTAAGCAAATTTTAGTTTTTACAAATGATGCTGGTGCAAGTGCCTACATTGCATCTATTATTTCAAATGAAAGTAAACTTTTTAACTGGACTGTTTACGTTATAAGCAACTCTCCTGCTACAAAAGAGCTTGATAAGTATAACATTCCATATAATGAATTTTTTTTATTAAATGATGTTAGTGAGATTATCAAAAAAAAAAAGCCAGATATTATATTGTATGGAACGGGTTGGTTAAATTTTAACGTTATTATAAAAAAGAATTCTCAAAAATATAATATCAAAACGATTGCTTTAATAGATCACTGGGGCAATTATAAAAGAAGATTCTCTAAGAATGTTTTTCCAGATGCCATTATCGTTATGGATGACACAGCACAAAAAATCGCCTTGGATACATTTAATTCAGAGGTACCTATTTTTAAAATAATAAATTATTACCTAAAAGATATAAGTTACAATTATTCCTTGAAAAAAAATAAAAAAAAAGATTTTGTAGTTTTTATCTCAGAACCAACTAAAGTGAAAAAAAATCCCTTAGATTTTAATGCGGTTGAGTATGATTTGTTGACTGATATTTTAAGAAAATTTGAGAAGGTAATTATAAGGCTGCATCCAACTGAACCCAAAAATAAATATAATATAGTTACTTCAAGTTATCCAAAATCGATCATTAAAGTTATCGAGTCTAGTGAGGAAGATTTAGGAATCACTTTAAGCAAAAGCAAATTAACGATAGGCATTGGAAGCACAGCACTATATGTATCTTTTTTACTGGGTATAAAAACAATATCTTATATACCAAATAGATACAAATTACCTATCATCCCACTCCCACAAAAATATAACTTAACTAGCCTAGAAGAGTTAAGTGATATAGATTTTTCCAATTCAATAAAAGAAAATGTTAATAGTGGAGCTTTACCTTTTCATCAAATGTTAAATTATTTTTTAAGGAGTGCAAATTAAATGTATTCAATGACCATAGTGGGGGCTGGAAATATTGCCTGTGGATACGATAGTCCAAAACTTAAATATATTTTAACTCATATTCATGCTGCTATAAAGCATCCCGCAATCAAACTCGACTCGATTATAGAAACAGAAATTAAAAAGCATAAAAATATTCTTAATAAATGGGGCAGAGATATCAATATTTATTCTGATCTAAAAGACTCTATGTCAATATATAAAAGTGATATATTTGTAGTTGCAAATCCTACTGATCAACATTTATTAACTATAAAAAAAATTTTAAAAAATCATAGTCCAAAATTAATAATATGTGAAAAACCAATTGTTTCAAATTTAAAAGAATTAAAAAATTTGTATGAATTGCTTGAAAAGCATAATACAAAAATAATTACTAATTTCCCAAGAAGATTTGAGCCTAGTTTAAATATTTTAAAAAAAAAAATATTAAAGTTGAAACAAAAGTATCATTTTTATGGAACTTTTAATAAAGGACTGATTCATAATGGCTCACACATGATAGATTTAATAAATATGTTAGTTGGCAATATTAACAAAATAGACTCTATTGATCATGAAATTATTGATAATGATTTTTTTGGTAAATTTCTAATCAAAACTGATAATTGCAACGGAGTTATATCTAACATAAATAGTCAGAAATTAGGCATATTTGAATTAATAATTTTTTCAAAGACCTTAAAAGTTGAAATAATTGGTTCAGATAAAAATATCTTAATTAACCACATTCAAAATTCTAGTTTGTATAAAAATTTTAAAAATTATGTAATTAAAAATGAGTTACCTCGTACGCCAGGCAAAAGTGCCATGAATACTTTTGATTTTGCTATAGGATTATTAAAAAATAAAAAAAGATATGAAAAATTTAAATTGGAACAATTTAATACTAATAAAATAATTTTTGATACTAAAAAAAATTTATAAATAATGAGATTAGCTTTAAAATGAAATTAGCACTTGGTACTGCTCAGTTTGGCTCAAGTTATGGAATTGTAAATCAATTTGGAATGGTAAATTTTCAAAATGTAAAAGAAATAATTGAATTAGCCAGAGAAAAAAAAATTGATTTAATTGACACTGCAATGGCTTATGGTGATAGTGAAAAAGCAATTGGTAAGAACAATGTTTTTGATTTTAAGGTTATTACTAAGTTACCACCTGTTCCAGAAAATATTGAAGATGTAAAGTCTTGGGTTGAAAATAAAATTAATTTATCTTTATCTAATCTTGGTTTAAGCAATCTTCATGGACTGTTGATACATAACTCAGAGAGTTTAACTGGAAATTCAGGCAAAGAATTAATTAACTCTCTCAATATAATTAAATCAAAAGGTTTAGTAAAAAAAATTGGCATATCTATTTATGACCCATATGAACTAGATTTTTTGATGCATTTAATGAAAATTGATATTGTTCAAGCTCCTTTTAGTATTATTGATCAAAGAATTGAAACTAGTGGCTGGCTAGACAAATTACACCAAGCTAAAGTAGAGGTTTATTCACGTTCAGTGTTTCTTCAAGGATTACTTTTATTACCCCAAAACAATCTACCCCCCAAGTTTAATCGTTGGAATTATTTTTGGAAAAAATGGTATGAATGGTTAAATGATAATAAATTAACTGCATTAGAAGCAACAATAAAATATGCCCTTTCAATACCCAAGATTAAAAGAGTCATTGTTGGCGTTGAGACAAAAAAACAGTTAAAGCAAATTATGGATGTATCTGGCAAAAAATTACCAAGAATACCATCTGAGTTATCTTTAGAAGATACTGATTTATTGAATCCATTTAACTGGCATAAATTATGAAAATTGTAGCAATAGTACAAGCTAGAACTAGCTCAACTAGACTCCCCGAAAAAGTGTTAAAAAAAATAAATGGAAAGCCCATGATAGAGTTGCTTTTAGCACGATTATCCAAATCAAAGGAGTTAGATCAAATTGTTGTAGCAACTTCTAACAATTATAAAGATAAAAGATTACATTATTTTGTTGAATCCCTAGGATACAAATGTTTCAGAGGCAGTGAAAAAGATGTTTTGAAACGTTTTTATGATACATCTAAAATTGTTAATGCAGATATTATTGTACGAATAACTGGCGATTGTCCAATAATTGATCCAGATATAGTAGATAAGTGCATTATAGGATTTAAAAAATCTAAAGTAGATTATTACTCTAATACTTATCCAAGAACCTATCCAGACGGATTAGACGTGGCTGTTATTTCAATTAGTGCAATTGAAAGAGCAAATAATGAAGCAAAATCTAAATATGATAGAGAACATGTAACATCTTATATTATTAATTCAAAAAATTTTCAAAAATCATCAATTCGAAATAAAAAAGATTTATCTAACCTAAGATGGACTGTTGATTACAAGGAAGACTTAAATATAATTACAAAGATATTTAAACATTTTGCGCCTAATATAAATTTTAATTGGAAGGATATTTTAAAATTACAGAAATTAAAACCAGATCTTTTTTTAGATAACAAGAAAATTAGCAACAAAGAGATTGTAAAATTGAGAACTGGACAAAAACTTTATTTAAGAGCAAAAAAGATAATTCCAGGTGGCAACATGCTATTATCTAAAAGACCAGAAATGTTTCTTCCTGAAAATTGGCCTGCTTATTTTAGTAAATCAAAAGGATGTAAAGTATGGGATCTTGATGGTAATGAATTTATCGATATGTCAATAATGGGAATTGGTACAAATATATTAGGGTATGGACACCCAGAGGTAGATGAAGCAGTTGCAAAGATTATTCAAGATGGAAATATGTCAACTTTAAATTGTCCAGAAGAAGTTTATCTATCAGAAAAATTAATAGAAATACATCCATGGGCACAAATGGTACGATTTGCAAGAAGTGGAGGAGAGGCAAATGCTATTGCAATACGTATTGCAAGAGCTGCCTCTGGTAAAGATAAAGTGGCGGTATGTGGATACCACGGATGGCATGATTGGTATCTTTCTGCTAATTTGAATGACAGTAAAAATCTTGATGGACATTTGCTTCCAGGTCTTAGGCCAATAGGTGTGCCTAGTAAATTAAAAAACACAGTAATACCTTTCAATTATAATTGTTTTGATGAATTAGAAGAAATAGTTAGAACTAGCCAAATTGGTGTAATTAAAATGGAAGTTGTACGAAATCAAATGCCTAAAAATAATTTTTTAAAAAGGGTACGTGAGCTTGCAACTAAAAATGGAATAGTGCTTATTTTTGATGAGTGCACGACTGGATTTAGAGAAACTTTAGGAGGTATTCATAAAAAGTATGGTGTAGTGCCTGATATGGCAATGTTTGGTAAAGCTTTAGGCAATGGTTATGCAATTACTGCTATCATAGGAAAATCAAATGTAATGGAGGCTGCACAGTTAAGTTTTATTAGTAGTACATTTTGGACCGAACGTATTGGTCCGTCAGCGGCACTTAAAACTTTAGAAGTTATGAAGCGAGAGAGGTCTTGGAGTAAAATCACGCAAACTGGAAAAGATATTGAAAAAATTTGGAAAAAATTAGCTAAAAAGTATAATTTGCCTCTAGTAACAATGGGGTTGCCAGCGTTAATAAAAATGAAATTCGTATGCAAATCTAATTTAGCTTATAAAACATTGATAACACAAGAAATGTTAAAACAAGGTTATTTAGCGGGAAATAGCGTATATGTATGCACGGAACATACAAAAATTATTTTAGAAGAATATAGTAAAGCACTTGATAAGGTTTTTAGTTTGATATCTGATTGTGAACAAGGACGATCTATTGAAAAATTACTTGAGGGTCCTGTGTGTTATAGTGATTTTCAGAGATTAAATTAAAGTTAATATAAAAAAATAATGGTTAATAAGATTCTTTTTTTAACATCAGCTAATAAAAAGGTTGGAGTTGGTCATATTATGAGGACAATTAGATTCTCAAAAAAAATTTGTCACCCAAAAAACAAGCTTTTATTGATAATTAAGGAAAAAGAAAAAAAATTTTCTAATAAAATGTTTGATAAAACTTATAATATAGTGAGTTTTAATAAAATTTATGACCAAATTTTAAAAGTTAAGCCAAATTTATTAATTATAGATTTACCAAAACCAAATATTGAATTTGAAAAAAAACTTTATTTGAATAAAATAAATTTTTTAATATATGATAATTTTTCAAGAAAAAAAATTTATTCTAATTATCTAATAAATCTTAATCCTGAAATTAAAAAAAAAAACTATGAAAGTAAAATAGTTAAAAATACTAAATTATTATTAGGGCCAAAATATTTTCCAATAAACTCAAACTTTTATAAAAAAAATATTTTACCTGAAGTGAAAAATATTTTTATATTTTTGGGTGGTGGGCAAAACAACTTAAAACTAATTAATAACATTTTTAATGTTATTAGTAATTCAAAATTAAAAAATTGTAATATTAATTTTATATCAATGGCAAAAATAGACAATGTGGTTAAACAAAAATTAAAAAAAAAGCATGGTCTTGATTTAAATTTTATAAATAACACCAAGAATATTTATCAAATTATTAGAAAATCAGATTTGTCAATAATAACATCTGGTTCTGTTTCATTTGAATCATGTTTCTTTAATGTGCCTATGATATTAATTTCTGTGGCCAACAATCAAATAAAAATTGCAAAGACCTGGAACAAATTGAAAGTTGGTTCTTATGTTGGAAAATGGAGTGCAAAAAATTTTAAAACAATTTTAAAATGTGCAATTGACAATCTAAACTCTTATAAAAAAAGGCTTAAAATGTCAAAAATACAAAGTAAGGTTTTTAATTTAAAACATAATTATATTGTAAATTTAGTAAATAATTTAAATAAAAATAATAATAAGATTGTAAAAACATTATATAATTAAAATTTTAACATTACTAAGAGACTTAAATAAATGATTTTTAAATTAAAAAAAACAATTATCATAAAAAATTTAATTAAAAAAATCAGTTTAAATTCTAAATATTATGGAAATAAAAATATAATGATCAAAAATTTTTGTTCTATAATGAGCACAAACACTAACTCGTTAAGTTTTTTAGAAAATGATAATTTAAAAAAGCCTGAGAAAATAAAAGGAATTGTTATACTTAAAAATAAAAATCCTTTTATAAAGAATCAAATTATTACAAAAAACCCAAGATTATTTTTTATTAAAGCAATAAATTTACTTTTTTCATCAGAATTAAAAAAAAAAAATTATCCAAATAAAAATTTTAGGGATCATTTTATAAAAAAAAAAATTTACAATACAGTAATTTCAGAAAACGTTTTTCTTGGTGAGAATGTAGTCATTGGAAAAAATTGTTATATAGGAAGAAATGTTGTGATTTATCCTGGAACAAAGATAGCTGATAATGTTGTTGTAATGGATAATACAGTTTTAGGAATATATGGATTGGGTTACGTTAATGGTATTTTGATGCCCCATATTGGAAACCTAATAATCAAAAAAAATGTTAAGTTGGGTTCAAATTGCACTTTGGTTAGAGGCACTTTAGAAAATACTATTATAGGTGAGGCAGTTAAAATTGGTAATAACGTTAATATTGGACATAATGTAAAAATTTTGAGTAATACTTATGTTTCCTCATCAACAGTTATTGCTGGGGGGGCAAAAGTAGAGTCTAATTGTCAATTAGCTGCAGGTGTCTCAATAAAAAATAATTTGGTAATTGCTAGAAATTCAAAAATTGGTATTGGAAGTGTTGTAGTTAAAAATGTCAAAAAAAATAGTACAATTTTTGGTAATCCAGGAAAGACAATATTTCTTTTAGGTAAATTGTTATGAAAACTTTAAAATTTAAAGGAAACAGAAAATATTTACATGGTACAGATTTATATAATTTTTTTATAAAAAAAAATTTTAAAGATATTAAAATTCAATTTAAAAAAAAGATTAGATTTCAGCCTAAAATTAATATTTTTAAAAATAACAAAAAATTAAAAAATGAAAATTGTCTAATACAATATAATAATAATGGAAAACTAACCAAGTTAATCTTGACGGAGTCAAAAAAAAAAATAAAAAAAAAATATGATTATGACGAAACAGGAATGTACAAGAATTTTAAATTATTTAAACAAAGTGCAATATGTAATTTTAAGACACATTTTTCAACAATTGATGTATTAGTTGCATTAAATAAACTTTATAACAATGAAAGAGTAAGGAAAACTAAATGGTATTTTGTCAAGCTGAAACTAATTAAAGCGCTTGATGAAAATTTTAAAAAAAAATTTACAATTAAGATCAAAAAAAATATTTCAAACAAATTTACAATTATGAATATTTTTAAAAATAAAAAAAAAATTGGAGAAATAGAATATATTTCTAATGACTAGTATAATCAAAATAAAATCTTACTTGCCTTATAAAAAGTTAAATACTTATAAAAAATTTAAAGAGAAATATAATAGAGATTTTTTTATCAATAAAATTGGAACAACTCACGTAAGAAGGGTACCCAAAAAAAATAATGAAGTTGTTGTAGATATGTGCGTTGAGGCTTTTAAGAAATTAAATATTAAAAATAAAAAAAAAATAAAAGTAATTATATTGTGTACTCAAAATCCTGATTATGGGGGGCTACCTCACAACTCTGCAATAATTCAAAATCGATTAAAAAAAATTTCTAATAATATCGATCACAATGTAGCTTGTTTTGACATTTCACTTGGTTGCTCTGGCTATATATATTGTTTGAAGTTAATCCAAACTTTTTTAAAATATGGAGAACAGGGACTAATTTTCACATGTGACCCATATTCTAAAATTATTAAACCAGGTGACTCTAATACAGAGTTGTTGTTTGGTGATGCGGCAACTGCATCATTAGTAATAAATAATAATAATAAAATTGAGTATGAATTTCATACATACGGCGAATATTTTCAAAATTTAATTAAAAATAATGGAATATTACATATGAATGGAAGAAAAATTTTTAACTTTTGTCTTGATAATATTCCTCCTCTTTTAAATAAGTTCTTAAAAAAAAATGATTTAAAAATTGATCAAATAAAAAGCTTTTATTTCCATCAGGGCAGCAAATATATTATTAAGTCGATTGCAAAAAAAATGCATTTAAAAAATTATCAAATACCTATTTTTTTAGATCAAATTGGGAACACTGTCTCTTCTTCAATTCCATTAACAATGGAACTTCATAATTTTAATAAAAGAAAAAAACCTATAATTCTTTGTGGTTTTGGTGTAGGTTTGTCGATATCAATTTGTTTAATTAGTTAGTATATGCAAGAAAAGTTTTTAAAATTAGTATCAAAAGAACTTGATAAGAAAATAGATTTATCAAAAAACTTTAAAGAAAATAATTTTGACTCATTAGATTTAATGACATTTATATCAATCTTTGAAGATTATTATAAGGTCAAGCTAAAAGATTCTGATTATAAAAAGATAAAGAATTTTTCAAGTTTTAAAAAGTTTATTTAACTTTGTGATATCTGATAATAATATTACTAAAAAAAAACCATTTATAATTGCTGAAATGTCTAGTAATCATAATAATGACTATAATCTGGCTGTAAAAACTATTGAATCGATGGCAGATTCAGGAGCTGATGCTGTAAAGCTTCAAACCTATCAACCTAAAAGTCTTACTCTTGATTTAAATTCTGGATATTTTGCTCCTTTCAAAGAAGGCATTTGGAAAGGTTTTACACCTTGGAATTTATATAAGGAGGCATCAATGCCTTACGAATGGCAATCAAAATTAAAAAAAATTGCAGAGGACAAAGGTTTAGTTTTCTTTTCATCACCATTTGACTTTGAAGGTGTAGATTTTTTGAATAGTTTAAATGTACCAATCTTCAAAATAGCTTCTCTTGAAATAGTTGATATCCCATTGATTAGATATTGCGCAAGTAAAAAGAAACCTATGATAATTTCTACTGGTGTTGCTGGGCTAGAAGACATTAAACTTGCTCTTACGACTTGCCGTAATGAAGGTAATAATAATATCACACTATTAAAATGCACCTCTGATTATCCTGCAAAAATAGCTGATGCAAATATCGTAACAATTCTTGATATGAAAAAAAGATTTGATGTAGAAGTTGGTGTGTCAGACCATACACTTGGAAGTATAGTACCAGTTGTAGCAACTTGCCTCGGAGCAACAATCATTGAGAAACATTTTATTCTAGACAGGAAACTAGGTGGACCCGATGCTGCTTTCAGCATGGAGCCCTTAGAATTTAAAAAAATGGTTAAGGATATTAACGATGTTCAATTAAGTTTAGGTCGAGCACATTATGAGGTCTCAGAAAAAGATAGGTATCGTCGACGTTCACTTTTCGTTGTAAAGGATATAAAAAAAGGAGAAAAAATAACAGATGAAAATGTTCGATCAATACGCCCAGGTTATGGAATACATCCAAAATATTATTATGATGTTTTAGGTAAAACAGTTAAATTTGATATTGCAAAAGGTACACCATTTACATGGGAATTAATTAAATAAATGATTCAATAGATCAATTAATAATGATCAATATTTCAATTGAAGCAAGAATGACATCGACAAGATTGCCTGGAAAATCATTAAAGCTTATAAATGGTAAGCCATCATTAGAAATAATGGTTGACAGAGTTAGGCAAGCAAAAATGGTAAATAAAATTGTTATTGCCACGACAAAAAATAAAAAAGATGATGATATTGTAAATTGGTGTGAATTAAATAAGATAAATTATTTTAGAGGAAGTGAAAACAACGTGTTTGATAGAGTTTTAAAAACTCATCAAAAATTTAATACAAAAACAATAGTTGAACTTACTGGAGACTGTATACTCATTACAGCAGAGATGATAGATTATGCCATTAAATTATATCTAAAAAATGATTATGAGTATGTAAATATAAAAGATCCATTTTCAATGAGCGTTCAAGTTTATTCTTTACAAACACTTCAAAGTGTTAAAGATAAAAAAATTCTCGGATATTTAGATAAAGAACATGTGACACCTTATTTATATACTAGTGGTGAATATAAAATTTTAAGAACTGAGATATATAAAAATTTTAATTTTCAAGAAACGTGCCTTACCCTTGATACAATAGAAGATTGGGAAGTTTTAAATAAAATTTGCAGAAATTTTGATAATTTCCTTTTCTCATTTGAGGAAATAGCTAAATTTATCAAAAAAAACCCGGCCGTTATCTCCAACAAGCATATTAACCGAAAAGGGCTGACATAATTGATTAATCAAATTAAGCATAAAAAAATTTTAATAGAAAATGTTAGCCAATCTAAATATTATAAAGTTTTAAAAAATTATTCCAAAAAAAAAGAAATGCCCTATACTCTTAATAGAAGTGCATATAATATTTTTAGTTATGCTATTAAATTATTAGAAAATGATAAAAAATATAAAAAATTTAAAGCTCAGCAATTTAAAATTAATCAAATAATTTTTGATACTCAAAAAAATTTAATGAAAAAAAAATTAAAAAGTCATTAGCGACTTATGAAAAAATTATTTAGTAATAAAATTGGCAAATCTGAAATAATTGCTGCAAATAAAGTCCTTAAATCTGGTAATCTTTCATCGTTTTTTGGTTCTAATGGACCAAATTTTTATGGTGGAAAGTATGTAAAAAAATTCGAAAAAAATTTATCTAAATTTTATAATTCAAAATATGCAATTACAGTGAATTCCTGGACCTCAGGGTTGATCGCAATTTTTGGGTCCTTAGATCTTAAAAAAGGTGATGAAGTAATACTTCCAGCATGGACAATGACTGCTTGCATGTCCTCAATACTAAATTGGGATTTAGTTCCTGTATTTTGTGACATAGAAAAAAATACTTTTAACATTAATCCATTTGAAATTGAAAAAAAAATAACAAAAAAAACTAAAGCAATTCTAGGTGTGGATATATTTGGACACCCAGTAAATATTGTGGCTATTAAACAAATATGTAAAAAATATAATTTAAAGTTTGTCTTGGATTGCGCACAGTCCCCATATTCAAAATTTAAACATAAGTTTTCAAGTGAGTATGCTGATGTGGCTGGATACAGTTTTAATTATCACAAACATATATCTACAGGAGAAGGTGGAGTTATAGTCACTTCAAATAAAAAAATAGCAAGAAGAATTCAATTGATTAGAAATCATGGAGAAGCTGTAGTTGGAGATAAAGAAAACAGTAATCATCACATACTAGGCTTTAATTTTAGATTAGGAGAAATAGAGTCAGCAATAGGAATTGAGCAACTAAAAAAACTTAAAAAGATAGTAAGTAAAAAAAAGGCTCTTGCAAATTATTTGAACGAATATTTAAAAAATTTTAAAGGAATTATTGCCCCGTCAGTATTGGAAAATTATACACATTCTTATTATGTTTACTCAATGAGAATAGATAGAAAAATAGTTAAGATTCATAAAAAAAAAATTGAAAATTTTATTAAGTCAAATAATTTACCATTTAGTTTGCAATATCAAAATCTGTATAAATCAAAAATTTTAAGTAATAGAAAATTTCTCTCAAGAATTTTCAAATCTAAAAAAGAAATTGATAAATATATTAGAAGCAACAAACCAATTAAATTTAAAAATATTGAAGATTTACAAAGAAATGAATTTTTATGTTTTGGAATATGTAACTATGATTATAGTTTAAAAGATTTAAAAATTATTTTTGAAAAATTTTATAAATTTTGGAAAAAAGAATTAAAGCTTTAAAATTTTTATTATAACTTAATTTTTTTTAGTTTATCTAAACATTGATTGTGAATCTAACTTATAATAACAATCCATAATCAAGTTGGTTATAAAAAGTTCCATTAAAGAAAAGATGTTTATTTCTCTTCCCTTCTATCACAAAGCAATTCTTTTCAAGCAATCTTCGGCTACTCAAATTGTTTTCCACTAAACTTGCAAAGAGCTTGTTAAGTTTATAATCATTTTTTGCTAATTCTATTATTGAGGAAATTGCAAAGTGCCCAACTCCTTTTCTCCAATAATCTGTATTCCCAATAACATAGGTTATTTCAGCTCTTTTATGAGGTGAATTTAAACCAATTATAGAAACATTTCCAATATGATGGTTCTTATCAAAAATTCCATATAGATCTATATTTGGATTATTTAAACAGTTATTTACATATGAAATTTGACCTTCATAGGTAAAGGTTCGGTATTGATTATTTGAATAACGAATTACTTCTTTATTTGAAAACCAATCAACATAAGTTTGTTTTACATCATCTTTTTGTAAAATTCTAATATTTAATTTCATAAAGATCTCGAAGTAAAACAACTTTAATTATTTTTGATTTTTAAAACAGCACATTTTTATATTAAAGATTATATAAATGGAAATTTAATTTATAATTTTTCATATAGTATTTTTTATTATTTAATGTATTAACTCTTTATATACTGTATTAACTCTTTATATAAAGTTACATAGTCTATTAATTTGATCAAAAAATTTTTTAAGTTTCTATTAACATTTTTTAATTTATTTATAGTCAATAAATTTGAGAAGAATTTTATAGAACATAATAGGTTAATATTTAATGCCCCCAAGAATCAAATCAACTCAATTATGGTTGAAATGACAGGTTCACAGGCAAATCATATTGCAGTAAGTTATTTATCAGGAGTTTTGGCCAAAATACATAATGCACAAATAATTGGATATAATGCAAGGCTGTCCATAAATATTTTTGAAAATATAAAATTAAAAATTACAAATTATAAAAAGAAGAAAATTTATGAGTCATTTGGTATGACTGATATTTCAAATTTTGATTTCAATAAAAAAAATAAAAAACTAGCTGATCAATTAAAAAATGAGTTGATGAAAAAGATTAAGTCAAAATCAGATTTAGAAGATTTAATAGTTAAAGATATATGGGTAGGAGATTTAATTTATGATCAATTTCTTCGATCAAATATGCTTCCAACTGTTAACATAGATTCTAAACAGTTTAATAAATTAATGTTTGAGTTCTGTTATTTATTTTTGTATTGGCATGAGAAATTGACAAAAAAAAATGTCAAAGCATTAATTGTAAGTCATGCATGTTATTTTACGGGTCTACCTGGTAGAATAGCTATCAAATTAAATATTCCTGTATATCAAGCTTCTTTAGAAAATATTTATTATCTAACAAAAAACAACTTACACCCATCTAGTGAATTCCACTTATATAAAGAAAACTTTGAAAATTTAGAGATTGAAACAAAAAAAAAAGCAATAAAAACATCACGTGAAAGAATTAAATTAATTTTTGAAGGTAGTACAGATGTTGATCAGCGTTATATCAAATATTCTGCATACCATCAAAATAAATCAAAAAACCAAGTGTTAAAAAATAAAAGCTCAATCAAAATTCTTATAGCACCACATTGTTTTTTTGATAGCCCGCATGGTCTTGGAAAATCCATGTTTCCTGATTTTTATGAATGGTTAGATTTTATAGCCAAATTTAGTTTGAGTACAGATTATGAGTGGTACATTAAAACACATCCTAATACATTTTCTGAAAACAAAACAATTATAAAAGATTTTGTTTTTCGGTACCCAAAAATTAATTATCTTAGTGACTCAATTTCACACAATCAATTAATTGAAGAGGGAATAAATATAGTATTAACTATTCATGGATCAATAGCCCTTGAGTATGCGGCAAAAAATATAACGGTTGTAAATGCGAGTGTAAATAATCCCCATATTTCTTTTAATTTCAATCTGCATCCCAAATCTAAAGAGGAACTAAAAAATATTATATTAAATCTTAACAAATATATTGAAACAGAATTATTTTCTGAAGATGTATATAAGTGTTATTATATGAAATATTTAAATTATAATCACGATATTTTTATAAAAGATTTTAAAACTGTAATAAATAATATGGGTGGTTATCATAATTCGCTTTTTACACCTAAAATATATGATTTTTGGGTAAATTATTGGACGCAAGATATTCATGTGTATACAAATCAATCTTTAAATGAATTTGTACTTTCGGGTGAATATAAAATGAAATCCAAAAGGAATTAAATTTTTGTTTTTAAAGTTAAGAACACAAACTATAAAATCTTAGTATAAAAAGAATTAATAAAATTATCTTTGATAATTAATTTTATTAATGTAAAAGAACCTTAACTTAAGATTTCATAGTATGAATATATTTATTACTGGTAATACTGGATATATTGGCAGTTTTCTATCGCCATATTTAATAAAGAAAAACAAAAATTTTAATATTATTGGTTATGATAGTGGATTTTTTAGAGATAATTTAACAAAAAATATAAAACCTGAAAAGAAATTAAAAAAACAATATTTAGAAGATATAAGATTTATAAAAAGCTCCCACTTATATGAAGTAAATACAATCATACATTTATGTGGTTTATCAAATGACCCAATAGGTAAAAAATTTGAAAAAGTTACAAATGAAATCAATTATAAAGCCAGTGTCAAATTGTTTAAGCACGCACTTAAAAATAATGTAAAAAAATTTATTTTTGCATCTAGTTGTAGCTCATATGGCTTTGGTGGAAAAATAATTAAGACAGAAAATTCAAAAATTAACCCTCTTACAGCATACGCAAGATCTAAAGTAAAATTTGAAAATTATTTAAAAAAAAATAAAAATAAAGGTATTGAAATTATAATTCTGCGTTTCGCAACTGCTTGTGGTGACTCACCTAGACTAAGATTAGACTTGGTATTGAATGACTTTGTTTATTCTGCTGTAAAAGAAAAAAAAATTATAATAAAGAGCAATGGAAAACCACTAAGACCATTAATTGATGTGGAAGATATGTGCAAGATTATTGACTGGTCAATCAAAAAGAAAAATAAAAATTTCTTACTTATAAATGCTGGTTCAAATATAAATAATTATAGTGTAAAAGAAATTGCTCTAAAAGTACAAACAGTCTTAGGTAATAAAGTTAAAATTTTACTAGATGATACATTACCTGATGACAAAAGGTCATACAAAGTTAATTTTAATAAATTAAATAAAAATTTTAAAAATTTTAAAGCGAAACCTCTGAATAAAACTATTTTACAATTAAAAAAAAGTATTCAAACAATGAAAAAATTCAAAAATAAAAAAACAGAACTAATTAGATTAAATTATCTTGGAAGCTTAATTAAAAAGGGAAAACTTACCAAACAGCTTATTTGGAAAAAATGAATAAGTTCTTAAATATTAAAAATTTATTTGATTTATATAATAATAAAAAAATTTTAGATAATCGAGGTTATTTTTTTAAAGTTTTTGATTATAAAGATTTCCAAAAGAGTAATTTCAAGCATATTATAAAACAAGTAAATATTTCAAATAATAAAAAAAAAGGTACAATTAGAGGCCTACATTATCAAATTAATAAACATAAAGAGCAAAAAATTATTATTTGCATAAAAGGGAGTATTTTTGATGTTCTTGTTGATATAAGAAAGAATTCTAAAAATTTCCTAAAATGTTTCACAAATAAATTGACAGAAAAAAATGGAAAAATATTAGTTATACCAATGGGATTTGCTCATGGTTATCAAACACTAGAAAAAAATACCAAAATTTTATACTTACATTCTAATACTTATTCAAAAAAAAATGAAAGATCTTTGAACCCAATGGATAAAAAATTAAATATAAAATGGCCCGTTAAAACCATGCATATATCAATTAAAGATAAAAATACTAAAATGATCAATGACAAAATGTAGTTTTTGTCAAAATCATCTGAAACATAAAGTTCTTGATTTGGGATTATCACCCCTAGCAAACGGATATATAAATGATAAAAAAAGGATTAAATATGAAAAATCTTATCCACTACAATTGTATTTTTGCAATAAATGCAAATTAGTTCAAACAAGCAAAAAGCTACCTAGTAAAATTGTTTTCCAAAAAGACTATTCATATCTAAGCTCAACATCAAAGACATGGATCGACCACTGTAAGAAATATTTTGATAAAATAACTAAAAAACTAAAATTAAATAAAACTTCTTTTGTTCTTGAGATAGCTTCTAATGATGGTTATTTATTAAATTTTTTTAACAAAGCAAAAATCCCAAACTTAGGAATAGAGCCTACATTATTCACATCGCGTGTAGCTAAAAAAAAAGGCATAAAGGTCATAAATGATTTTTTTTCTTTAAGCTTAGCGAAGAAATTAGCAAAGAAGCTAGACAAAATTGATTTAATTGTTGCCAATAATGTTATTGCACATATTCCAGATCTTAATAATTTTGTTCAAGGCTTATCTTTATTAATAAATAAATATCAATCGATTGCTACATTAGAGTTTCAATATTTAAAAAACTTAATTGAAAAAAATCAATTTGATACAATTTATCACGAACATTATTTTTACTATTCTTTGTTAAGTATTAATAACATTTTAACACATCATAATTTAAAAATAATCGATGTAGAAAAATTAGAAACACATGGAGGCAGTTTGAGGCTTTATGTTGCACCAAAGAATAAAAAGATCAGATCAGAATTTGATATTAAGAATTTTATTAAAGTGCAAAAAAATGAGAAGATCAATAAAATAGGTACACTTAATTATTATAAGAAATTTCAATTTAAAACAGATCAAAGTAAAAAAAAATTTATTGAATTTTTAAAAAGAAATAAAAGCAAAAAAATATTTGCATATGGTGCAGCTGCAAAAGGAAATACTTTTTTAAATTTTATTAAAACGAATTCAAATTTTATTAAAACCAATTCAAATTTTATTGAATGTATCTTTGATCAATCAAAATTGAAAATTGGAAAATATCTTCCTGGCACTCATATACCAATTCTAGATCCAAAAAAAATCAAAAAATTTGATTTTGATATTCTTCTTATTATGCCTTGGAATATTAAGAACGAAATAATAAAAAAATATAAACATGAAATACCTAAAAAAGCCAAATTTATTTCTATTTCTAAATTCTTGAGTTATGGTAAATAAAAAATAAAAATAGGTATATGAAAAAAATTTATTACACAAAGCCCTCAATTACAGATTTAGAATTAAAATATGTAAATGATGCAGCTAGGAATGGTTGGGGGGAAAAATGTTATGAATATATTTATGAATTTGAAGATTTATTCAAAAAACACATAAATTCTAAATATGCTATAGCAACTTCGAGTTGTACTGGTGCATTGCATATGGGTTTATCTGCAATGGGTATTACCTACGGAGACGAAGTTATTATGGCAGACATAAACTGGATAGCTTCAGCTGCCCCTATTAGATATTTAGGCGCTAAACCTATTTTTGTTGATATCCTACCCGATACTTGGTGCATAGACACCTCTAAAATTGAAAAAGCTATAACTTCAAAAACAAAAGCTATATTAGCAGTCCATCTGTATGGAAATCTATGTGATATGGATGAAATTATAAAGATAGCTAGAAAATACAATCTTTATGTTATAGAGGATTCTGCAGAAGCTATTGGTTCTGTCTACAAAGGTTTTAAAGCTGGAAGTATTGGTGATTTTGGAGTTTTTTCATTTCATGGTACAAAAACTATAACGACGGGTGAGGGTGGGATGTTTGTAACTAATAATGCAGAGTTGTATGAAAAAGTAAGCAACTTAAATTCTCACGGTAGAAATCCTAAAAACCCAAAACAATTTTGGGCTGAAACCATAGGATTTAAATACAAAATATCAAATATTCAAGCAGCTATTGGCTGTGCTCAATTAGTGAGAATAGAGCAGCTTATAAAAAAAAAAAGAAATATATTTTTTGATTATCACGAGATTCTTTCAAAAATTGATGGTATAAGTATGAATCCAATTCCAAATAATAAAAATACACAATATGGATATTGGATGCCAACTGTAATTTTTGATAAAAAATTAAATTTTGATAGAGAAAAACTTTTGCGTAAGCTTAAAAGCAAAAATATAGATGCTAGGGTATTTTTTTATCCACTTTCTAGCCTTCCAATGTTTAAAAAAAAAAAATCGAATAAAGTGTGTTATAATATCTTTGAAAGAGGTATTAACTTGCCAACCTTTCACGATATAAGTTTATCAAATATAAAAAAAGTAACATCTATAATTAAGGATAATTTGTTATGAAACAATTAATAGTTTGGGGCTCATCTGGACACGCTAAAGTTTTAAATGAATTTATTAATTATGAAGGTTTTAAAGTAGCTATTTTAGTTGATAATAATACTAATGCAAAAAGCGTTATCAAAAACGTACCAATATTAATAGGTGTTAGTGCATTTAAAAATTGGCTATCTGTCAATTCTAACTCAGATAATTTTTATGGAGCTATTGCTATTGGAGGCGAAAAAGGTAAGAAAAGATTGGATATATTAGAAATTTTTCTTACAAGTGGAATAAAATTACCAAATCTTATTCATCCTAAATCTTATATTGCTAAAGATATTTCTTTGGGTGTTTCCAATCAAATTTTGGCAAATTCTACCGTAGGAGCTAATGTCAAAATAGGAAATGGTGTAATTATTAATACTTCTGCAACTGTTGACCATGAATGCATTATTAATAATGGTGCTCATATTGGGCCTGGCGCAGTATTAACTGGTTGTATTGAGGTAGGAGAATGTTCTTTTATAGGCGCAGGTGCAGTAATTTTACCTAAACTTAAAATTGGCAAAAATGTAATTGTAGGTGCGGGCTCTGTAGTTACAAAAGATATTCCCGATGAAACAAAAGTAATTGGAAATCCTGCTAAAAAATATGTAAAAGAATTATAATGTCAGAAAAAGTAAAATTTGAAGAAGAAAAAAAACAAAATATAGCTCTTCAGTCTCGGAAGATGGACTTGGGAAAAAAATTTATCAATGAAACTTTAGATACAAAATATACATATAACTTCTCTTGGTTAGGCCAACCAATCATTCAGTTACCACAGGATATAATGGCACTTCAAGAAATTATATGGGAAGTAAAACCTGATATGATTATTGAAACGGGCATAGCTCATGGTGGATCACTTATTTTTCACGCAACCATGCTATCAATTCTTGAGACTTGTGGCGAGATAGAAAATGGAAAAGTTTTAGGTATAGATATAGATATCAGGGAGCACAACAAAAAAGCAATCGAATTACATCCAATGAGTAAAAAAATTACAATGTTTCAAGGGTCAAGCTTAGATAAAAAAATAATAGAAAAAGTAGAAAAGTTTGCAAAAAAAGGAAAAAAAATACTTGTATGCCTAGATAGCAACCATACTCATGAACATGTTTTGGCTGAACTTAAAGCTTATGCGCACCTAGTAAGTATAAATAGTTATTGTGTAGTTTTCGATACAATTGTAGAGGATTTGCCAAAGAATACTTTTCCCAATCGTCCTTGGGGCAAAGGTAATAATCCTAAAACAGCTGTTTTAGAGTATCTAAAAACTCACTCAGAATTTGAAATTGACAAAAGTATTCAAAACAAAATATTGATCACAGTTGCTCCTGAAGGGTATTTAAAAAGAGTTTCTTAAAGTTCTTATAAATTATGAGATATATAGCAAGACTTGATTTAAAAAGTGACTATTTGATTAAGTCTATAAGATATGAAGGTCTTAGAAATCTTGGAAAACCTGAGAAATATGCAAAAAAATATTTTGAAAGTGGTACAACAGAAATTCTTCTTATTGATAATGTTGCGTCACTGTATAGAAGAGATCCATCTTACGATATAATTAAAAAAGTTTCTGATAATATTTTAGTTCCATTAATTTTTTGTGGAGGATTAAGAACATTGAAAAATGTTGAAAAAGTTTTTGAAGCTGGATCAGACAAAATAGCTTTAAATACAATTTTATTTGAAAATAAAAGTTTAATAAAACAAGTAGCAGAAAAATTTGGTCAGCAGAGTGTTTTGGCTTCGATTGAGGCTAAAAAAACTAAAAATGGTTCTTGGGAGTGCTATTGTTATAATGGAAGAGAAAGAACACAAATAGACGTAATCGATTGGGCTCAAGAAGTAGAATCCCTCGGCGTAGGAGAAATATTATTATCATCAGTAGACTTTGATGGAACTCATTTAGGATTTGATATTGAATTAGCAAAAAATGTTGTTGATGCAGTAAATATACCAGTTGTTGTAAGTAGTGGAGCTGGTTCTATTAAAGATGTTAAATTATTATTTGAAAAAATTAATCCTAGTGGAGTTAGTGTTGGAAGCGCACTGCACTATAAAAATCTTACTATAAATGACTTAATTAAATTAAGGACTAGAAATGAATAAAAAAGTTAAAATTGGAATTATTCATTATGGTTGTGGCAATATTTATAACGTTGCAAAATCGTTATATAAAATAGGCTTAAAGGATGTAACAATTGTTAAAAATGGGAGCTTAAAACACTTTGACGTATTAATTTTACCTGGTGTTGGTTCTTTTAAAAATGCAATGTTACATATAAAAAAAAATGATTATATAGAACAAATTACCGATCATATTAAATCAGGTAAAAAGTTATTAGGAATTTGTTTAGGTATGCAACTGTTAATGCAAAGTAGCGAAGAGCTTCAAGAAACTAAAGGCTTAAGTATTTTAAAAGGAAAAGTTTTAAATTTAAAAAATTTTATTAAAAACAAACCATTACCACACGTAGGTCTTAACAGTATTTCATTGGACAATAAAAAATTTTCACAGCTTTATTTTGATCACTCATATGTAGCAATTTTAAAAAATGTTAATAATAATTTTAATATAGGACATACTTTATATGATGGTCATAAATTTCTTTCATATCTAAAAATGGATAATATAACTGCCGTACAATTTCATCCTGAGTTAAGTGGCAAAAAAGGTTTAAAATTTTTATATGATTTTTTTATTAACTAGAAATTAATGACTGAAAAATTAAAAGTTAAATTTGGTTTACCAGAAAAAGTAATATTTTGTAAAAAATGTACTATTTCAAATCAAAAGCCAACAACGACTCTTGAAACTAAACATGATGTAAATCAAAAAAAAACGACAACTTTTTTTAATGAAGAAGGGATTTGCGATGCATGTATTTGGGCGGAGTATAAAAAAACGAAAATAACTTGGAAAGACAGAGAGAAAGAACTTTTAAAACTTCTTGATAAACATAGAAGCAAAAGTGGCAACTACGATGTAGTAATTCCAGGAAGTGGAGGAAAAGATTCTGCTTATGTAGCCCATGTACTAAAAGAAAAATATGGAATGCATCCCTTGACCGTCACATGGGCACCCCACATGTATACTGAAATAGGAAAAGAAAATTTAGAAAAATTTATAGACTCAGGTTTTGATAATATTTTGATTAAACCAAATGGTAAAGTTCACAGAAAGCTAACCCAACTTGCGTTTAAGAATCTTGGACATCCATTTCAACCATTTATTCTGGGTCAAAGAAATGTGGGTCCTTTAATTGCTAAACAATATGGAATTAATTTAGTTTTTTATGGAGAAAATGTTGCAGAGTATGGAAATAATTGGAAAGATAATTTAGTATCTAAAATGGATATTAATTTATTTACTAAAGTTGATATTTCAGATGACAATTTAATAATTAGCGGTTTAAGTGTCAAAGAGTTGCGTAAAAAATATGGAATAACTTACCATGATTTATTACCTTATTCATCTTTAAGTAAAAAAGAAATGAATAGTGCCAATATAGAAATGCACTATATGAGTTATTATTTGAATTGGATACCTCAAGAAATTTATTATTATGCTTCTAAAAATACTCAGTATAATGTCAACACTCAAAGAACCGAAGGAACATACTCTAAATATTCCTCTATTGATGACAAATGTGATCCATTTCATTATTATATGACATTAATCAAATTTGGAATAGGTAGAGCCACCTATGACACAGCTCAAGAGATCAGAACAGGACATTTGACTAGAGATGAAGGTATTAGCTTAGTAAGAAGCTATGATACAGAATTTCCAAAAAGATATTTTCAAGATTTTTTAGATTATACAGAAGTGAAAGAACATGAGTTTTTTAATGTAGTTGATGCTTTTAGATCTCCCCATTTATGGAAAAAAGAAGGTGTGAATTGGAAATTAAGAAACCAAATTAAGCTAAAAGATAAATAGAATAATACAAATAAAAAAAGATAAATAAATTAAATATTATATGAAAATGAAAAAAGCACCTACTGTCAGTATTGGTATGATTGTAAATAATGATGAAAAAAGATTATCGAATGCAATTGAAACAATATTAAATCAAAGTTTTGAAGATTTTGAATTAATTATATCAGATAATGCATCCACAGATAATACCGAAAATATTTGTCGTTATTATCAGAATAAAGATTCACGTATAAACTATATAAGACAAAGCAGAGATTTAGGAAGTGAACATAATATAATTTTTGTTTTTAAGCAAGCGATAGGGGAGTTTTTTATGTGGGCACCATCTCATTATAGTAGAAGTTTAAATTTTATAGAGGAGTGTGTTGAAGTTTTAAAAAGTGATTTAAATTGTAATTTTGTATCAACTCCCAATTGTTGGATTGATGATGAAAATAAAAAAGAAAAATATATAAATTTTTCATTAGAGGGATCTGTTTATAAGAGAATTTCCAAATTTTTAGATTTGATGATGAATTCTCATGCATGTTTTTATGGACTTTTTCGTCGCTCAAATATGGAAGGTGTTGAGAGTTTAGCTCCAAATTACATTGCTGCAGACATACTATTTATGATGAAAAATCTTTTAAAAAGTGAATTTAAAAGAACAAAGAGTGGATTGTTGATTGTTGGTAGAGGTCAGAGCTCAAGGCCGGAATATATTGCAACCTGGCAAACCAAATTCATTCATTATATTTTACCATTATATGATTTTACAAAAAATGCCTTGATATTAATAATGAAATCCAGAGATATTTTGTTATATGCGAAAATTATTTTATTTTTAAAACTTATGTTTAAAAATATTATAGTTCATATAATTATTATTAAATATTGGGTTAAAAGATTAAAAATTAAAATAGTAAAATTTAAATAATGAAAGTAGTAATATTAGCTGGTGGACTAGGTACTAGATTAAGCGAAGAAACAAAACTAATTCCAAAACCTATGATCAAAATTGGAAAAAAACCAATGTTATGGCATATAATTAGATTTTACAGATCTTTTGGTTTTAAAGAGTTTGTAATAGCCGCTGGTTATAAATCAAAAATAATTGAAAAATTTTTTAAAAAAAATTTTTTAGATATTAATATCAAAGTAATTAATACTGGGAAATATTCTCAGACAGGCCACAGAATATATAGGTTAAAAAAAATACTAGAAAAAGAGAGTTTTATGCTTACATATGGAGATGGGTTGTCTAATATTGATATTAAAAAATTAATAAGTCATCATAGAAGAAACAAAAAATTAGCAACCATCTCAATTGTAAAACCACCTGCGAGATGGGGAGCGGTTAAATTAAACAAAAATGTGATAAAAAGTTTTGAAGAAAAAAATAGTAAAAACGAAGGTTGGATCAATGGAGGTTTTATGATTTTTGAACCAAAGGTATTTAAATATTTTAGTAAGAAAGTTAATTGTGCTTTAGAAGGAACTGTTTTTGATCGTTTAATAAGCGATAAAAACCTCTCTGCATTCAAGCATAATGATTTTTGGCAATGTATGGATACTTTAAGAGAGAAAACAATACTCAACAAAATGTGGAAATCTAAAAAAGCTCCCTGGAAAATTTGGTCAGAATAAAATTGTGAATTTCAAACTCGATATTAAAAGAAACTAAAATATAAATTAAAAATAAATTATGGATATTATAATTATTCGAAGAATGAAGCTATTTTTTTGGGAAATTCTGATAGATTAAACAGGATCTTAAAATCAAATGAAAATATTTAATTACTCTAAACAATCCATAGACAAAGCAGATATTAACGCTGTTACAAAAATTCTAAAGTCAAAATATTTAACCAAGGGAAAAGTAACTATTAATTTTGAAAAAAAAATTAAAAATTTTTGTAAATCAAAGTATGCTTGTGCCACAATTAATGCCAGTGCTTCATTAATCATGGCATGTAAATCAATTGGTATTTCTAAAAATGATTATGTGTGGACAAGCAATATCACATACATAGCTAGTATTAATTGCGCTTTGCATTTAGGAGCTAAAATTAAATTAATTGATATTGATCAAACTAATAATATTTGCATTAAAGAGTTAAAAAAAAATCTCATTGAAACAAAAAAAAAAAAGATGTTGCCAAAAGCATTAATAGTTGTTCATTTATCTGGTTTACCTTGTAATTTAAAAGAAATTAAAAAATTAGCAAAAATTTATAAATTTAAAATTATTGAGGATGCATCACACGCATTTGGATCAACTTATAATGGATCAAAAATTGGATCATGTGAATATTCAGATTTAACAATTTTCAGTTTTCATCCTGTTAAAAATATTACAACTGCTGAAGGTGGTGCCGTAACAACAAATGATTATAATTTGTATAAAAAATTATTACTCATTAGAGAGAATGGCCACGACATATCAAAAATAGATATAAAGAGATATCCCACAGAATATGATATTTCAATACTTGGTTTTAATTTTAGAATAAACGAAATTAACTCGTCATTAGGTATATCGCAGATTAAAAAAGTAAATAAATTTATTAATTTAAAAAAAAAAATTGCTAAACAATATTTTGAAGAGCTTAATTTACCAGAAATTTCTTTGCCAGATAAAAGAATACTCCAAGTCTCTGCTTTGCACTTGTTTATTATAAAAATTAAATTTCAAAAATTAAAGATAGATAAATTTCAATTAATTAACATTTTAAAAAAAAAAAATATCAATATTAATTCTCATTATATACCTTTAAATAGGTTTAGTTTTATTAAAAAGAATATTAAGAGTACTAGATTAATTAATTCTGAAAGATATTATAAAGAGGCAATATCTATTCCGATGTATCCAGATTTAATTTATAAAAAACAAAAATACTTTATTAAAATATTAATTCAAACTATTAAAAAATATAAAAAAATTAAAAATGATTAGATATTTAAAATATAAAATTAAAAATTTTTTAAATTTTAACAAAAGACAGTTAGGTGAAATTCAAATAGAGCTGTCAAAAAAAAAATATAATCAAATTAGTAATATACGTGAAGCGGAATTGAAAATATTTTCACAATTTGGTGAAGATGGGATTATAGATTATCTATTATATAAACTTAAATTAAATTCAAAAATTAAATTTATTGAGATTGGTACTGGCGATTATGAAGAGGCCAATACTAGATTTCTTTGTGAAATTAGAATATGTAGTGGTTTACTTATTGATAAGATTAAAGATTTAAAATTCGTGCAAAAAAGAGATTTTTTTTGGAAAAATGACCTTTATTTTTGTCAAAAAACTATCACACCATCAAATATTTCATCTGTAATTAATAGTTACGGGTTTAAAAACGATTGTAACTTATTGTCTATAGATATAGATGGAAATGATTATTGGGTTTTAAAAAATATTGAATTAAGTCATGTTGATATAGTGGTAGCTGAATATAACCCACTTTTTGGATCAAATTTATCATTAACCGTACCTCAAGATGACAATTTTGATAGAAATAGATTCAAAAAAATATTTT